>Ga0209358_10000436_pt1 | contig 36578 bp, 37 predicted proteins | sample LauGreFa1BDMLBSN_2_FD_187574 | JGI IMG/M metagenome (GOLD analysis project Ga0209358, IMG submission 187574) | Freshwater lake microbial communities from Lake Michigan, USA - Fa13.BD.MLB.SN (SPAdes) (version 2) | ecosystem: Environmental > Aquatic > Freshwater > Lake | place: Lake Michigan, USA... | reverse complement strand
GTCACAACTTTGTCTGTTCTGGTGAGCCAGCAAGTCGGAAAGCAAAGCCATACTGAGGCTGGTCTCTCCCCTGCCGCAGCCGGTTGCCAAGTCCCTGAGTACCGCACCCATCTCGCAGCCTAAAAACTGAACCTTCAGCCAAGATATAGATAGTAGGGGCGGTTTGGCTACTGGGTGCGTAGTGGCGTTTTTGCCCTTAATTTCCGTTTTTACGGTAGTGGCATTTTTGCCCCCGACTCAGTAGCTATAATGCCCCTTGGATTATAATTTTCTTTCTGGGAAACGATTTAACATCAGTCCTTATTTTGTTCAGTCTGCGTTTGTCATATCTTATGGCACGATCATAGGATGCCCTTTCATGGTACTTAGCCACAGCTTGCCTAGCATCGGCTATGCTTTCAAACCGTCGCCATTCATTGGTTGCCTTATCAACGCCATCTGATCGGAAAACAGGTAGGTAGGTAATCCTGTATAGACTTGGTGCGCCACTATCGCCTTCAGGCCGCAAATGGCCTTTTCTGGTAATCTGTATAAAGCCAAGTGCCTCCAGTTCGTCTAATGCCTTGGATATGGATTTGCGTCTAACGCCATACTTCTCAAAATCTGAATAAGTGCAGGGAAGCCTGCCATTTTCATTGCCCCCATGTTCCATATGTTCAATTTGTAAACGGCTGAACACCGCCTTGGCGTTCCCGCTAAGCTCTTTCCAAGCTGGACTGGCTAAAAATGAAAGCCCTAATTGGATGAATGGTTCATCTGGCCATTGCCGAGCCATTTTTTTGTCACGGGAACTGGCAATTTTAGTAGTTAAACGGCCAGTTTTATCGGCTTTAAACATATTATTCTCCAATTGAGAAGCCGACCTTGGAACATTCCTGAAAACATGCTAAATGATTGAAGTCACTCACATTTAACATAATCGGGCTGCTCCAAATTGGGGCGGCTCGTTTTGTTTCAGGATTTGGAATGAGATGAATTTAAAGTTTCTGAAGCGTCGCGCTCCAATAGCTTGGGTGGGTCCCCGCTGAACGAGTCAAAGCGGCTAATAATCCAAGCTCGGACGTCACCGATCAGATACTCGGTGTGATTAGGATAGATCGGATGTCTCAGATGGCGTGGACCGACGCTAAGCTTCCGCCACCGCCTGATCGTTTCTGGGTGCTTGCCAAGCAGATAGCTTGCTTCAGTGATGTTGATTATCGCGTCGTTTGGAAGGCTTCTTAGCGCATCTAGCCCCCGAGTCCGGCTATATTTAGAGTTTTGTGTGTTGGGTTGTTTGGTCATACTGGCCTCAGCGTTGGGTTACGAGGCCTCCCAGATATTACAAGTCCAACCTGAAAAAGATCGTCACAATTCTCCGCATAATCTTAGGGTCCAGTAACGCAGTCGGCGCGATACAAAATCGCAAATAATAACTTCAAGCGCATGTTTGTCTCGATCGCGTGATAAGTTGCCCATCGAGCTTGGGGTTATCCGCGCGAGGCTATGAGTACCGGGGGGCGGGCGGATATGGCTTCCGGACTCAGAAAGGACTAAATAAGGCTCCAGCTGCTTGAGGCCTCGTCCAGAATTAGTCCATTTCTCCTTTGTTGCTGATCGCAATATTGTATCGGGTCGCGCCTTTGCTCCTCTTTTTACTTTGGCAAACTTTTCCTTATGCTTTGATAGTCTTTCAATTTCCAAAGCTATTGAAATGGTTTGATGTGCAATCGATTCAGGAACAGTAATAAAACCGTTCATGTTGCGTGGGTCGTATAGGACGGCGTTAAACGCAAAGTTGTCAAACAGTCGGAAAACCTCCAGTTTAATACATGGTTTTTTGAATTTTGGTTGGTAGCCGCGCTTCCCCATGATTGTTGCTTCCTATTGTAATCAGCGCAAATTGTTTCTGGAAACGATGTCTTGGATGTGGTTGCTCCAAGCCTCAAACAGGTCTTTTAGATTGCTCTCCCATTTTGGGCGTGAGTATATCCTGTTTAGAATGTGTCTGGAGACATGCCCAATAGCTGCTTCACACAAGGAGTCGTTAGCGCCGTACCGTTCTTCTGCCCACGTCCGGAAAGTGCGCCGTAGATCGTGCAGCGTAAAATCATAGATATCAGTCGATTGTTGCAGCGCAGCCACATACTTGGTCCATCCGGAAATTGGGGTTCCTCCACCTGCAACTCGGAGAGACGGCCAAAGAAGTTCACCTCTGTTTGGGGTTCCACTCAAAAGCTCGTCGATGCCACTACTTCTGGGGACGCAATGACCACGAGCCTGTTTGGTGAATGTTGCTGGATAATTAATCCATTGGTCACTGATGAAGCTGCGCCGTAACAAAGCGGCCTCATGTCGCCGGGTGCCAGACAATATAAGAAATTGAACGATCCGGCCAAAACTATCGTTGCGGCTCTGTGCCACCTTCCAGATCGTTGCCAACTCGGTATCAGTTAGAATCCTGCCATGCTCAACTGTTTCCACAATTTCAGCTCTGGTGCGTCTTGCGCGGCGATAGCCAGCCAATGGATTGGATTGAATAACTCCGCGCGTGGCACAAAATGATAGGAACGCCGACGCATGTTTTCTAAAGTCTTGGGCAGCTCCAAGTTTCCCACGCGCCTCAATGCTTTTGATCTCTTGCAATAAATCGGAAAGTCCAATTTTATCGATCTCACGCGTCATTTTTCCCTGAAATCCACTCTTTAAAGCAGACATGGCGGTTTTGATGTTAACGAGTTGCCGACGCACACTGCGCCTGAACCGTTATAAGTTCTTGTTTTCTGAGAAGCTGTTTCTCCTCGACAGGGTCGTGACCTTGATCAATTTTTGCCATCAGGGATCGCGCCGCCTGTCGAGCATCGCTCAGCGACATGTTGACCCTGTCGCCTAAGACGGCCTTCTTGGTGCCTATCCTCGCTCGATTTCCTGCAATATTTTTGGGGCGATACTGCAATATCCAAGTGGCTTTACCTGAAGCATATGCCCTCAGAGCAAGGCTTTTGATACTTCCATCAAAAAACACTTGGTCCTTCCGGCCTGTATCAGGTGAAAGCGTTTTATAATTGGAACCGGTTAACATCAAGAAGTCCTGTAAAAAGCTAAGTCGTCAGCTGCGTCGTCAGATTTTGTGTGGCATGATGTGGTACGATGATGTATCATGACGTATTATAGAGCTAAATAATAAACATTATCAATGGTATAATTGTATGTTCTGTGCGGTGACGTGGTATTATGTGTTGATAAGTCCTTCCCTTCACACGGGAGAGGTCACAGGTTCAATCCCTGTCGCGCCCACCATATCCCTCTTGAATTGAGGGCAGCCTAAATCCACCCTCCAAAAACCGACATCCCATTTACGTCTGCCGATTTTATCGCTACGTTTTCTCGATCAAGCAGCGCATCATGAACACGCGTTGCCTCGCCTCATTTGAACGGGATCGCTCATGCATGAACCGATTTCTACCCTGCCCATGGGTGTCTTCATCAATGGCCTTACCGGCGCGGTAAATCCCGCCTCCGGTCATTATGTGAAACGCCTGAGCGAGCTTCGCGGGATCTATCAGGACAAAGTGGCTTTCGACCACGCAGTCCGGGAGCGCGACGATCCGGTCACCTATGAAGTGGTCGAGTACCGGCCGGAGAACTCCGATATCTATTTTGGCACCACGACCATGTATCCCGGCGATATAGGCGGTGAATTTCACATGACGCGCGGGCATTTCCATGCCCGCCGTGATATGGGTGAAGTCTATTATACCCAGTCGGGGACGGGCATTCTGTTGCTCGAATCGCGTAATGGCGAAACCCGTACCGTCGAGATGAAACCGGGCGTGTGCGCGTTCATTCCGCCGGATTGGGCCCATCGGTCGATCAATACCGGCACCGAGCCGCTTGTATTCGTCTGGGTGTGCAATCCGCTTGCCGGGCATGATTACGGCGAAATTCTGAAACGCGGAATGCGCAAGCGGGTGATGAAAGCTGAGGGCGGCGTCAAGATGATTGATAATATCGCCTATGTCTGAGCCCCAAACCCCACGCATTGTCGTTTGCGGTGAAGCCCTGATCGATCTCTTTGTCAGCTCCGACGCTCATGGCAAGATTGACACGGTCGCAAAGCTTGCCGGCGCGCCCTATAATCTGGCCATCGGCTTGGCGCGGCTTGGCGAGAAGGTTGCGCTGTGCGCGGGCCTGTCGACGGATTTGTTTGGCAAGGCTTTGCGCCATGCGCTGATCTCCGAAGGTGTCAGCGACGCGTTCCTGGAAGAGTATACCGAGCCGACAATGCTCGTTCTTGTCAGCCGTGATGCACAGGGAAGTCCGAGCTACTCTTTCCCCGTCAGCGTGAGCGCCGAGCGTCAATTGACCGGACGCCGGTTCCGCGATGCGCAGAGCCCGGTCGACGTGCTTGTTCTCGGCTCTTATCTGATGGTGTTTCCCGCCCCGCAAAAGCATTTGCTCGGCATTGTCGCGGATAAAAAGTCGGACACGCTCATCTGTCTTGATCCCAATGTCAGGCTGGGAATTGTTCCCGACAAGAAGCTCTGGCGTGAGGCGGTCGAGAAATTCCTTCCGCTTGCCGATATGGTCAAGGCAAGTGAAGAGGACATTGCAGCGCTCTATCCGGATGTTCCGGTAGAGGCGGTCGCGGCTGCATGGCTCGGCAAAGGTGCGCGGCTCGTGATTGTCACCGCTGGCGGAGACGGCGCAACCGCATGGTTCGGCACTCATGAAACATTCACCGTCAAAGGGAAAGCGGTCGACGTGATCGATACCGTTGGCGCGGGCGATAGTTTCCTGGCCGCACTTCTCTCCAGCTTGCGCGAGCAGCAGGTCCTGACAAAAACATCATTCGACGGTCTGACCGCTGACATTCTGGCGAAGGCCATGCGGATGGCTAATATAGCCGCCAGCATCACCTGCAGCCGCCTCGGTGCCGATTTGCCGGATCGTGCAATGATCGCAAAACATCTGGAGCAGAAGTGAAGCGGCACCTGTCGCGCATTCTGAAAGTGTCCCGCGCACTCGAAAAATAGCCCGCTCGCGTTAAGCGGGCTATTTCTTGTCGTGGCAATGACCGCAAGATCAATCTTTGTAGTCGGGCAGTCCCTGATGCTCCGGATCGCACGCATAGATCGTGTTCCAGTAGAACGTATCATAGGAGCACGTCGGAACGCCTTCCTGTGTCATTGGGGGTCTGATCGAGCCCGTGAATTCTGGTTCTTCGATCATTTGCTGTTGTGATTTTGACTTCGCCGATTGGTCTGCCTTCATGCGGTCAGTGTACATGTCCGCCTGTGCGATCGAGATGCCGCCAATGAGGGTCGCCAAGGCCAATGAATATCCGGTGAGATGTTTTCTGAATGACATGATCTTATCCTTTCATTGTTCATGAAGTGGACGTTTCCTCTCGGATCGAATTTTGTTTGGAACCGCCGTGCCCGAAGCTTGATCAGAGCGCCCGCTTAGATCGGTTTCCGTCGGAGGACGATAAGGCGCGAACTGGCTTTGTGCCTCCGTTATGGACTAGATATGGGGACTTGTGATCCGGCGGCATATTGGTTTTCACCCTTAGGTAGATTTGACGATCACTTTGGAACATGGGTGAGCCGGATTTGATGCTGGCGATCTTGCATGCTAATTGACCGTCGCGCGCGAGCGTTTGAATGCGGATTACTGGCATGACACTAAAAATTATCAAATTGTTTGAAAGACACCGGCGAGCGGGCGTCGTCTTCCAGTGTGCGCTGGCTTATGCTTTCGCCATAGCTCTGATTGCATCACCGCTGAAGCAGTTTCCCGACTTCGCTACGCAGACAATGTGGTGTGTTTCCGCTGAGGTCGGCAATCACTCTGACGCATCCAGCCCTGCACCATCTCACCATGAGGATGGCTCCTGCTGTCTCTATTTCTGCCCGATGTCCGCCGCACTCGTCCTGCCGGCGACTGTGCTTGTCGGCTTAATGACGGGAGCAGGATCAGCTCTCGGCGTCCCGCGTGAGGCCTCTGGCCAGACTGGGTTTCCTCCGGCTGCTTTTTCAAATCCTCGGGCTCCGCCACAAATAATGTGAGACGTTGCCGCTCTTCAGTCTGCAAAATGCAGCCTATTCCACATTTATCGAGGATCATCATGGTCAGTTCACTTTTCGTGCGCGCTATCGCGCTTACAATTCTGCTTCTCTCACCGGGCACCATGTCAGCTCACGAATACACGCTTGGCACGCTCACAATCGGGCATCCATGGGCGCGGGCAACACCTGCCGGCGCGAAAGTTGCCGGGGCGTTTCTCTCGGTTGAAAACAAATCCGACATGCCCGACCGGCTCATTCAGGTCTCCATTGATGGGGCCAAAACCACGGAAATCCATCAAATGCTGATGGAGGATGGCATGATGAAAATGCGCCCGATGGCTAGCGGGCTGGATGTGCCAGCCGGCACAAAGACCGAGCTCAAACCCGGCAGCTACCATCTCATGTTGATGGGGCTGGCCGCACCGCTGGTTGAAGGCCAGAAGATCAAGGGTGTTTTGACGTTTGAAAAGGCCGGAACCATCGAGGTCGAGTTCAAGGTCGAAGCCATCGGCGGCAATGCGGGGCAGGCGGCACACCAGCATTCCGACGTGCCGCAGAACTAGACCAAGCAAGATCAGGTGGCGGGGGCAAGCAAGCTCGCAACCGCCGCCTGCAAATCATCATAGTGATGGATCAGCCGATCCGGCTTGAGGTCCACAATCGGGATGTCGGTGTAGCCGAAACTGACACCCACCACCGGGATACTCGCATTCCGCGCCGTATCAATATCGGTCTTGGAATCGCCGACCATGACAGCCCGGGTTGAAGAGCCACCCGATTTCTCGATGGTCAGCGTCAGATGGCGCGCATCCGGCTTGAAATACTCGAACGAGTCCCGCCCGCAGATCGCCGAGAAGTGGCCGTCAATTTTGAGCGCCTCGAGCAACAGGATCGAGTGAGCCTCGATCTTGTTCGTGCAGACGGCAAGACGATGACCTTCCCCCTTGAGCGCCGAGAGCGCCTGCTCCACACCCGGGAACAAGGTGCTCTCATCAGCGAGGTGGATTTCGTAATGGGCCAGAAAGTCCTGAAAGAGATCTTCCAACCGTTCGGGCGTCACTGAAACCCCCGATGCTTTCAACCCGCGCTGCAGGAGGACGCGCGCGCCCGCGCCGATCATCTCGCGCGCCGAGTCGAGCGGCAAAGGCGCCAGATCAAGCTTGCCGAGAACGGCGTTCAACGTGGCGATGATGTCGCCCGCCGTGTCGGCCAGCGTGCCGTCAAGATCGAATACAATCGTCGCAGGATTAAGTGATTTTGCGTGTGTCATTCCCACCGTCTGAAGGATGAAACTGACAACGTCAATCATTTCGTGACGCTCATTGGGTCTATTCCAATGCAATCAGTGGAAATGTCCGTTTATAGACCCGTTTTTGTTCGGAAATTTCCAGAATATGCTAAGGTAAAACCGTATGGTAACGCGGTAAAGAATCAGGAAAACAGTCCATGAATCTGGATGAGTTGAAGCGGGAAGCAGCGGCACAGGCCGTGGCGATGGTCGAACCGGGCATGCGCCTCGGCCTCGGGACAGGGTCGACAGCCAAGCATTTCGTCGATCTGCTCGCCGCGCGGATGAAGTGCGAAGCCCTTGGAATCATTGGTGTTCCGACCTCGGAAGCAACTCGAATTCAAGCCGCAAGCCTCGGCATCCCCCTGACAACGCTCGATGAAACGCCCGAGCTTGATCTGACGATCGACGGCGCCGATGAGATCGATGCCAAGCTCAGACTGATCAAAGGCGGCGGCGGCGCCCATCTCCGCGAGAAGATCGTCGCGATGGCCTCGAAGAAGATGGTTGTCATCGCAGACGAGACAAAACTCGTTGAAATCCTTGGTAAATTTCCGTTGCCACTTGAGGTCGTACCCTTCGGACTCGCGGCCACGCGCCTCGCAATCACCCGCGCCATCGAGGCCAGCGGGTGCAGGGGCGAGCTGACAATCCGCAAGCGCGCCACTGGCGAGGTCTGGTTGACCGACAGCGGCAATGTGATCCTTGACGCCGCATTGGGGACTATTCCAGCGCCGGAAGACCTCGCCGAGCGTCTCGACAGCGTTACCGCACTCGTCGAGCACGGCCTGTTCATCGGGATCGCAAAAACGGCCATTCTAGCGACATCGTCAGGAATAAAAACGATGTCTGTCTGAAAAAATACATTAAAATCAATTGTTTAATAGCTATTTAAGCTCAATATCTCATCACAAGATGCTGCCCCCAAATCGCCAAGGAGACCGCCGAATATGACCGAGTTTGACTGTGACCTGTTCGTGATCGGAGGCGGGTCTGGCGGTGTTCGAGCCGCACGAATCTCCGCCACCCACGGTGCAAAGGTCATGCTCGCCGAGGAATATCGGGTCGGCGGAACCTGCGTCATCCGGGGCTGTGTCCCGAAGAAACTCTATGTCTACGCAAGCCGGTTTGTCGATGACTTCGAGAATGCGAGCGGGTTCGGATGGAGCCTATCAGAGGCAAAGTTCGACTTTGCAGCGCTAAAAGCCTCAAAAGACAAGGAGATTGACCGGCTGGAAGCCGCATATCGCAATAATCTGGGGCGTTCCGGCGTTGAAATCGTAACAGAACGAGCCAGCATTGCCGGGCCGCATGCTGTCATGTTGGCAAGCGGTCGAAAAATTTCAGCACGGACGATTTTGGTTGCAACAGGCGGGCATCCTGTAATCCCTGATCTTCCGGGGCGGGAATTAGCCAATGATTCCAATGATTTCTTCGAGTGGAAGAGCTTGCCAAAATCCGTCGCCATCATTGGCGCAGGCTATATCGGCGTCGAATTTGCCTGCCTATTGCAGAAACTGGGCTGCCAAGTAACGGTGATCCTCCGGCGCGACCACGTCCTGCCGCGCTTCGATCACGATTTGCGCATGGGTCTGACGGAAGCGATGGAACGCGGCGGGATCAAAATCATTCCGCATAGCGCGATCGCTTCAATCTCCGGAAAACCGGGCGGTTTGGTAGTAACGACCTCGAATCACGAGGAAATTGCCGTTGAACGCGTGATATTTGCAACCGGACGCGCGCCAAATACACGAGGGCTCGGTCTCGCCGAGGCGGGTGTTCATCTTGATGATCAGGGCGGTGTCATCGTTGATTCCTATTCAAAAACCAATATTCCGTCGATCTACGCGGTGGGTGATGTCACGAACCGCATTCAATTGACGCCTGTTGCGATCAGGGAAGGGCACGCCTTCGCCGATACCGTTTTCGGCAATCTACCCACTCCGGTTGATATTGGTCCCGTTCCGACCGCCGTATTTTCAACGCCGGAGATCGGCACGGTTGGCTTGACTGAAAAAGAAGCCCGGGACGCTCACGATGTCGTTTTGTTCAAAACAGGCTTTCGTCCCATGCATGCCACGCTTTCGGGAAGCTCCGAGCGCATGATGATGAAGATTCTCGTCGACCGGCCGACAGATCGCGTGCTTGGGGTCCATATTCTGGGCCACGGGGCAGGCGAGATGATCCAGTTGGTCGGGATTGCCATGCGAATGGGCGCAACAAAGCGCGACTTTGACCAGACATTGGCTGTCCATCCCACTGCGGCAGAAGAACTCGTCACGTTGCGAACGCCAGTCAGCTAATGTGCAGATTGGAGTAATTCTGGTCAAAAGTCGAAAATCTTAAGAAATCAGCAACCGTAAACGCGCATCCTAGCCATATGGATACTCGTTTGGTTAAGCGTCTTAGTGCCTGTGCGTTTTTGCTGCTCGTTGCTGGCTGCGGCCTGTTTCGCTTTGATAGTCGCGCGCCTTGGCGTGACGAGGCCGAGCAAAAATGCCTCTCCTCTGGGCAAGTTCAGATTACGCCTGCTATTGAGGCGTCGCGCGAGCTTGATGGTCCCGGTGCCTGCGGCATGCTGCAACCATTCCGCGTGAGTGCTTTGGCCGAGGGGTCGGTCGCACTGAAATCGAAAGCAACACTGGCCTGTCCGATGATACCAGTCGTGGATAAATGGGTCGAAGAGGTCGTCCAGCCTGCTGCCAAGCTCTATTACGGAACGCGCGTAGCAGAGTTAAATGCCGGATCCTATTCCTGCCGAAACCAGAATAATACGTGGTTTGGTGATGCCTCCGAGCATGCTTTCGGCAATGCTGTGGATGTAATGGGTTTCCGTTTTGTGGATGGCCGCGAAATGTCTGTGGTCAAGGGCTGGAAAGGGCAGACCCGCGATCAGGAATTCCTGCGGGAAATTTTCGTGAACGCGTGCGATTATTTCACGACTGTTTTAGCCCCGGGATCAGATGCGTACCATTACAACCATATCCATATGGACCTGGCTCGCCACGACGCCTATAATCAACGGCGCATTTGCAAACCAAAAATCCAGTTTGCTCGCAAAATCGACCCGAAAGCGAACAGGTTACTCGCGGTAACGCAGCCGCCAGCCACGGATGAACCCGCCGTTACGGGCACTTTGCAAAATACGCCGTTACCGCAATCGGTGAGCACGCAAGAAGCTAAAACTGTCGATCTCGGCGGCGTCTACTAGCCTTACCAAGCCCGCTCGGTACCGTCATAATTCATGAAACGTCCCGAATTGGATATTGTGAGCGTATCAATCAGCTTCACGATTCCAGCTGTACTTTCGGAAACATCAATATCCGCGCCTGAACCGCCCATATCGGTTCGGACCCAACCGGGATGCAGTGTCAGCGTCGCAATCCCGTCCTTGCGCAGATCTGTTCCAAGACCCTGCATGACCTTGTTGACCGCCGCTTTTGACGTCCGATACGCAATCTTGTCTGACTGCTTCGAGGACAGGCTGCCCATCATGCTGGAAACAGTCACTATTCTTGGTGTGCCGGATTTCTTAAGCAAGGGCAGGACGGCTTGCGCGACGCGTAAGGGGCCGAGCGTATTGGTGTCGAGCGTCTCAAGAAATCCCGGAAAGTCCATATCGAGGGTTGATTGACGATCCGGTCCGATGATCCCTGCATTGTTCACGAGCACATCGATTGTGCGGCCGTGAAGCGCGCGCGCGAGCGTCGAAACCGATGCATCATGCGTTACATCAAGCGGGAGAAGAGTAATTCGGTCGGGAAAGCGGTCGGCGAGCGAAAGAAGCTCTGATGCGGCTTTGGGGTCGCGCGCGGTTGCGATGACAGTATCGCCGCGTTCAGCGAGTAATGTTGCGAGTGCTAGCCCGATCCCGCGGTTTGCTCCCGTAATCAGATAGTTCGTCATGATTTTCGATCCTTCCTATTGCCAAAACCGCCACCTGTTGGCGTTATCACCGTTACCTTTTCACCTGCGTTGACAAAGGTCTGATCCGCGCCGATCAATTCGTCGATCTGTCCGTCGAGACGCGTGACAAAGGTGCGCCCGAGTTCGCCTGCTTCGCCGCCTTCCAGTCCGAAGGGGCGGACTTTGCGATGCCCAGAAAGGATCGCGCATTCCATGGGTTCAAGAAAACGGAGTGTCCGACTGGTTCCATCGCCTGAATTCCAGCGACCCTTGCCGCCCGACCCTTTTCTGATGTGGAAATCTTCCAGCAATACCGGAAACCGCGATTCAAGGATTTCGGGATCCGTCAGACGCGAATTGGTCATATGAACATGAACGCCCGGTGCGCCATCAAACCCTGGGCCCGCTGCAGAACCCGAGCAGATTGTCTCGTAATATTGATATCGCGCATTGCCGAAGGTCAGATTGTTCATGGTTCCCTGAGCGGCTGCCATCGCTCCGAGCGCACCGAACAGGCAGTTTGTGACGGCCTGACTGACCTCGACATTGCCGGCAACGACAGCGGCGGGATATCGCGGCGACAGCATCGAGTTTTCCGGCAGAATAACGCGAATAGGACGGAGACATCCGGCATTCATGGGGATGTCATCATCAACCATGACCCGGAAGACATAGAGCACGGCTGCGCGCGTGACCGGTTCTGGCGCATTGAAATTGTCTGCCCGCTGCGGCGACGTACCGGTAAAATCAACGATTGCCTCGCGCCTTTCGCGATCAACACTGATGCGGACGCGGATCGCGCACCCTTGATCCATCGGATAGGTAAACTCTGAATCATGCAATTTCTCGATGACCCTACGGACATGCTCGGCGGCGTTGTCCTGCACATGACCCATATAGGCTTGCACCGTTTCAAGGCTGAAATCGGCGATTGTCTTGCGCAGTTCGCGGGCGCCCTTTTCGTTTGCGGCAATCTGCGCCTTCAGATCATTGATGTTCTGCACCACATTGCGGACCGGATAACGCGCGCCAAGGAAAAGGGCGGTTACCTCTTTTTCAAGAAAACGACCGTTTTCGACGATCCTGAAATTGTCGATGTAAACGCCTTCTTCTTCGATAGTGGTCGCAAGAGGCGACATCGAACCGGGTGCGAGACCGCCCACATCTGCATGATGGCCACGAGAGGCGACCCAGAACAGCACATTGTTTCCCTCATCATCGAAAACGGGCGTGCAGACGGTAATATCGGGCAGATGGGTGCCACCATTATAAGGTGCGTTCAACATGAACACATCGCCCGGCCTGATAGCACCCTGGTTCATCCGGATGATTGTTTCGACGGACCGGTCCATCGATCCGAGATGCACCGGCATATGGGGTGCGTTGGCGACGAGATTTCCTTCCGAATCGAAAACAGCGCAGGAAAAATCAAGCCGCTCTTTGATATTGACGGAATAGGCCGTGTTTTGAAGGGTCACGCCCATTTGTTCTGCAATAGACATGAACAGATTATTGAAGATTTCGAGTAGGACCGGATCGGCCTTCGTCCCGAGTGCATGGTTGCGTTCAGCTGCAACGATGCGTGTTAGAACCAGATGGTTTTGCCCCGTTAGAGCACAATCCCATCCATCCTCCACCACGATGGTCTGGTGATCTTCAATCACGAGGGCCGGCCCGAAGAGACGATGGCCCGGCGCCAATTGTTCCCGCCGAAAGATTTTAGCTTGGTGCGTTTTTCCCTGACTGAACAGGCGTCTGGTTGTAACAGGTGCAGGCAAGGGAGAAATCGTCAGTGGGTGTGGCACAGGGTGAATGCTCGCTGCACCACCGACGGCCTCGATAGAGAGCGCCTCGATGACAAGGGACTTCGCCGGATCATTAAACCCGAAGCGCGCAAGGTGCGCTGCTTCGAAATCACGTCGCATGATGGTGATATCAGGAGCCAAGCCCGCCTCGATCTCGATTGATGAATCGGTGCCGGAATAACGGATATGTGCCCGAACCTGCAGTTCGATTTCTGCTTGCGGCACACCCTGACCTTCTACCTCATCACGGCAGACAGCACCGAGCGTCTCGGTAAGTTTTGCAATGATTTCGAGTGCGGCCTTTGCCAACGGCTCTTCCAAGGCTTGTTGACGCGTCGCACGGATGGCTGCGAGGCCCATTCCGTAAGCTGACAGCAGGGATGAAAAGGGGTGGATCAAGACAGTCGTCATGGCAAGCGCGTCGGCGACAAGACAGGCATGCTGCCCGCTCGCACCGCCGAAAGCGTTTAGCGCGTAGCGGGTGACATCATAGCCGCGGGCAACCGAGATCTTCTTGATCGCTTCCGCCATATTGGCAACCGCGATACGGACAAATCCATCGGCCACCTCTTCCGGCGTTCGGCCGTCGCCGATCAATTTAGCCAAATCCGTGAAACGTGCATGAACACTTTCACGATCGAGGGATTGATCCTGATGAGCACCGAAAATCATCGGGAAAAAATCTGGATCGAGTTTCCCCAGCATCACATTTGCATCGGTAACGGCAAGAGGTCCACCGCGCCTGTAGCAGGCAGGTCCCGGATTTGCGCCTGCAGAGTCAGGGCCGACACGAAAGCGGGCACCGTCATAATGCAATATCGAGCCGCCGCCTGCTGCCACAGTATGCACCAGCATCATCGGCGCGCGCATGCGGACGCCCGCAACCTCAGTGTCGAAAGCGCGTTCATATTCACCACTGAAATGCGCGACATCTGTCGAGGTGCCGCCCATATCAAAGCCGATCACGCGATCAAACCCCGCTTCTTTACCGGTTTCAGCCAACGCAACAACACCGCCGGCAGGACCGGAAAGAACAGCATCCTTGCCCTGAAACAATGAAGCAGCGGTAAGGCCACCTGATGACATCATGAACATTAATCGCGCGCCTGAACGGCTGACATCGAGTTCGGCAGCAACTTGGGACACATAGCGTGTCAAGATCGGTGACAAATAGGCGTCGACAACAGTTGTATCGCCGCGCCCAACAAGTTTGATCAGCGGACTGACCTCGTGGCTGACGGAAACCTGCGGGAAGCCGATTTCACGCGCTATCTGAGCAACCTGCTTCTCATGATCAGGAAACCGCCATGCGTGCATGAAGGCAATTGCAATCGCGTTGAAGCCCGCCTTTCTTGCTGCGAGAAGGTTGGTTCGGATTGCGTCCAGATCGGGAGTGCATTCGACGGTGCCATCCGCCCGGACTCTCTCGGCGATCTCGAGAACATCAGAATAGAGTTCTGCCGGTTTGGTGATCTTTTTATCAAAAATGCGCGGACGCGCCTGATATCCTATTCTGAGTGCGTCCCGAAATCCGCGCGTGATAACGAGAAGTGTTGGCTCGCCTTTGCGCTCTAACAACGCATTCGTTGCGACGGTCGTGCCCATCCGGACATCGCCGATGCTGCCCGCAGGAATGGGCGTGGTCCGCTCAAGGCCAAGCAAAGTTCTGATCCCGTGAACGGCGGCATCGCTGTATGCATGATTTTCAGACAGGAATTTGGTGGCATGTAGGCTGCCATCAGGCGCACGGCCGATAACATCGGTGAAGGTTCCGCCACGATCAATCCAAAAATCCCACGTCATTCGGCTTATGTCTCCACTTTTCGTGCAGTTCTGATCAATCAAGGCTAGCCAATTCAATAGCGGATGCTTTTATGGAACATAAGCCTAAATTCACAAATATGCGTGGTTTTTGCTTGCTGCCTATATCCTCTGAACCGTTGTCAACCTGTACAATGTTACAGGGTGGCGCAAGCGCGACAATTGGTCATAAAGTTGCTAGGGGGTGTTTCATGAACTTTCGCGCTGTAACTCTACTTTTTTCTATCATGATTTTAGCCTCACTAATTTTAGGTGCAGAGGCCAAGGGAGAACGTAAGGGTGCCGTTCCGGGTGGCTTTGATTTTTATGTTCTCTCCTTGTCATGGTCTCCAAGTTTTTGCCGGAGCGCGGGTGCGGACAGGAGCCCCGAACAATGCAAAAAAGGCTCGGGAAAGGGCTTTGTGCTGCATGGGCTTTGGCCTCAGGATGAGGATGGTTATCCGTCGTCTTGCACACCTGCGGAGCAGACTCTTTCAAAATACGATCTTGAAGCCGGCGCAGGCCTTTATCCCGAGCAGTGGCTTGTAAAATATCAGTGGCGACGGCACGGAACATGTTCGGGTGAGGCGCCCGAACAGTATTTTCGGATGGTCAAGACTGCTATGGAACGCATCCGCGTTCCGGATGGTTTCAAATCGGTCGATTCAAACAGGGTTGATGTGCCGGCAGAAATCGAGAAGCAATTCAGTGATGCCAATCCGGGTTTAACATCGGATATGATTTCGGTGTCGTGTCGTGATAAGCTGATGCAAGACGTGAGGATTTGCTTTAGCCGAGATTTGTCCCAGTTTCGCACCTGTCCGCAGGTTGATCGCGCAGGGTGCAAAGCTCCTTCGGTTACTGTGCCGCCATTAAATTGAGAGATTAAAAGTTGATGAGAGTACGTCATAATAGAACGGATTCCATATGAACTACCGACATGCATTCCACGCGGGAAACTTTGCGGATGTGTTCAAGCATATCATTTTGGCCCGCTGCCTTGAGCATCTCAAAGCAAAGCCCACGCCTTTCCGTGTAATTGATACGCATGCCGGAATCGGTCGCTATGATCTCTCGGGAGTACGCGCTGAGCGGACGGGTGAATGGCGCGCTGGAATTGGTCGTTTGCTCGAGGCAAGCCTTCCGGACGGCATCAAAGCACTTATTCAACCCTATCTGGATGCCATTCAGGCAACTCGCGCTGTGCATGGCCCAAATTTCTATCCTGGATCTCCAGAAATCGCCCGTTTTCTAACGCGAGGTGAAGATCGTTTGATCCTCATCGAGAAGCACCCCGAGGATCGGGCTACGCTCGCGCGGAATATGGCCTTTGATGGCCGCGCCAAAATTATTGAAATCGATGCCTGGGTAGGTCTGAACGCCTTTGTTCCGCCAAAAGAAAGGAGAGGTCTTGTGTTGATCGATCCTCCCTTCGAGGAACCCGAGGAATTCGATCATCTTTTGAACTCATTTTCGCAAGCCTATCGGAAATGGCCGACTGGCATCTATGCACTCTGGTATCCGCTGAAAGACCTCAGCGCCGTGGCCAATTTTACATGGTCACTTCGGGACGTGCAGATTCCAAAAATGCTCAAAATTGAATTCAGGACCAAATCACCGACACGGGTTCCCTCATTATTTGGATGCGGGATGATCGTCATTAATCCGCCATGGCGGCTATCCGAGGAATTATCTCTGATTTTGCCAGTCCTATCGGACCTTCTTGCGCTTGATGAAGGCGCGGGGTGGAGTTGTGAATGGCTGACAGAATCTGTCGTTGCGTCATTTTAATGGGGAGAGAAGGTAGAGTGGCTTGATTTAGACGGAATAATATACAAGATACGTTTGTGGTCGATTGCGCGAATGCTCCCACAAAGGCGGAATTTCCAGAAGTTTTTTCTTTGTTTTTAAATTTTTGAAGCAATTTCTGGTTGTTCTTGCCCTGAAATATCATCCTGAAGATGAAATTGATCAACGGGATGTTCACTGATCTCGATCATGGAGCAAGCTATGCCCCAAAAGGGTATCGTTAAATTTTTCAATTCCGAAAAGGGCTATGGATTTATCAGGCCCGAGGATGGCGGAAGCGATTTGTTCGTTCATATTTCCGCTGTTAGCCAGTCAGGTCTCGTGTCTTTGGAGCAAGGACAGGTCGTCGGCTATGAACTTGAGCCAGATAAAAAGGGAAAGGGTCCAAAAGCGGTTAATCTGGTGCTGATGAACGACTCCTGATAGGAAATCATGGCGTTATCTTGGGACTTTAACGGTCCATCACAAAAGGAACAGCCATGATACTCCGTTCATCTCCGACGTCGCCATTCGGCCGAAAGATCAAGATTACTCTCAATGTGCTCGGGTTAGCCGACAAGGTGTCCGTTGTTCCGACCGATACCCTTGATCCTGAAGATACTATTCGTCAGCAAAATCCGTTGGGCAAAGTCCCGACGCTTTTGCTGGATGATGGGACAACGCTTTACGATTCAAGGGTTATCGTCGAATACCTTGATGATTTGGCGGGCGGCGGTCGTATCCTGCCTGATGGTGGCACAGAGCGTTATCGTGCTCTAACCCTGCAGTCACTTGCCGATGGCATCATGGATGCAGCGATCTTGCAGATCTATGAAGTTCGGTTCCGGACAGAAGATCGGCGCGAGCAGAAATGGATAGATCATCAGGCTGGAAAAGTTGAGCGCGGGATTTCTTCGCTCAATGCTTCTCCGTTGCCGGAGATTAAGGCCGTTCCAGATATAGGCAGTATCACGCTTGCATGTACTTTGGGGTATCTCGATTTCCGGTTTGATGGCAAATGGCGAGCAGGGCATCCGAATCTGGTGCGTTGGCTTGCATCATTTTCTGATGCCGTTCCGGCTTTTGCAGCGACCGAACCGCACTGATTCAATATTTGATACAAAAAGTAGCCCGCCCGGATTTGGGCGGGCTGCGTTCGTGTAATCGTGATCAGAAGCGATAGTTCAGGCCAGCGCGCGCCAACCCGATATCCATTCCTGATTCACCTGTTGTTGGAAGAGAAGCTGGTTCGAGATGAACGTAAAGTCCTTCGACTTTTGCTGTCCAGTTTCCGGTGATGGCAAATTCAGCGCCACCGCCAACGGTCCATCCATTGTGATAACTTGTGGACGAGGTGGTGACGGTATCCTTCGTGTTTCCACCTGCATAGCCGGCAGTCAAGAACGGCAGGACGCGATCCATCGCATAGCCAAGGCGGCCGCGAAGTGTACCGAAGCTTTCGAGTTCGCTCTTGTTGCCCGAGATAACGCCATCACCCTTCATGTTTGACCACGATATGTCACCTTCGATGCCGACGACATAATTGTTAGGCATCTGGTAATTGTAACCTGCTGTGACACCAAGCGATCCGCCAGATGCGTCGTCGAAGGATGTGCTGCCATTTTTCGTATAGCTGCCCGAACCATAACCTCCGACAAAGCCACCATAGCCACCGTTCCAGTTATAGGGCATCACGGCTGCGACAGGTGACGGCGGTGCTTTCTTGCTTGGCAGGTCAGCAGCCAAAACGCTTGTGGACAAGATTGCCCCGAGGCCAATCACTGGAAATGTTGCAAAATGTTTCATTGGTGTGCTCCGTTCAAGTTAAATACTGGAATTGATCAACAATAGAGATCCAGTATCTCTAAGAAAAAATGATCATAATGATGACCATCATGACTAATTTTAATGGTGTCGAATCAAGGCAAGAATGTGATGAATTATTGTTTGTTTTTAGAAATACAAAATTTAAAATTTAAATACGTAATTTTTTTCTAATGACAAATTTTTATGGTTAACAAAACATTATATATTTCATTTTTATTCGAATTAGAACTTATAGTTTAATCCCGTACGGATAACATTTGATGTCGTATTCAACGAGACATTGCCACCTGCTCCATCCGAGTAGGAGCTGCTTCCAAGGTCGTAATGCAGCAATTCTCCGCGCAATGAAACATTAGGGGCGATCATTGCTTCAATGCCGCCACCCAATATCCATCCTAATTTGGACGATTCTGTTTTGGTTCCGCTTTTGACATATTCTGTTGGTCCGTAAGCGAAGCCGAGAGTGCCATAAGTCAGCATATTGCCAAAAGTATATCCTCCACGGGCCCGGAAGCTCGTCAACCACGTCTGATTGAAACTCTCACTGGACGAACTATTCTTGATCTCCGAGGAGGAGAAATCGATTTCTCCGCCACTTACAAACTTACCAGCCTGAAAATTATATCCCCCGTGCGCCCCTACGACTGTTCCGCCAGTTGTAATACTTCCGGCTGAACCGAGACCGCCGCCGAGGTGCACACCTGCATATGGCCCCTGCCAGTAAGTTACGCCAACGCTGTCACCGAATAGGTCTGCGGAATAGGCAGTAACGGGGGCAATTCCAAGAAACACAAAGGATATGACTGCGAACCGGTTCTTGCGTGACATGACTTTGTACTCTTTCATCCTTTTCGGTGAACCTTACAGCAACCATAATACGCGAGACCGCCGTATGATTTAAGAAATCCCTCGAAACAAGGTAATGAAAAGGTTAATGGTTGGCATGTTTGACACTTGCCGGGCGCAGAATTTGTCATTTTGCCGGCGGTCTATCGAGAAGAGGGAAGATCATGACCCATCGCGCTGCTTTGATCACTGGCGGTGCCCGGCGCATAGGAGCGGCGATTGTTGAGAGCTTGGCTGAGGCTGGATATTCGGTCTGTATCCATTGTCGAAATTTGACGGATGATTCCAAACAGTTTGTTGAGCGGCTTCGGAGGAGAGACTTCAAGGTAGAAATTGTCGTTGGAAATCTTTCGGATCATGATGTGCTCGAACGAATGATCGATGAAGCTGTCCGGACAATCGGCCCATTAAGCCTTCTGGTAAACAGTGCTTCGGTTTTTGATACAGACACATTGGAGTCTTTCAATCTGGAGTCCTGGCAACGAAATTTTGACGTCAATCTTCGTGCTCCCGTGTTTTTGACACGAAAATTCTCTGCTCAGGCAGAGGGTATTGACGACCCTTCCGTCATTAATCTGGTTGATCATCGTGTTTTGAAATTAACGCCGCAGCATTTCTCCTACACATTGTCGAAGTCAGCACTTTATACAGCAACAATCACGATGGCGCAGGCCTTGGCTCCCAATGTCAGGGTGAATGCGATTGGACCGGGTCCTACCCTTCCGAACCATCATGAGGGTGAGGCAGGTTTGATACGTGAAGTTGCAGGGATCCCTTTGGCGCGTCGTGTGTCGACTAATGACATCGCTGACGCCGTTCTTTATCTGGCCCGTGCCAGAGCAGTTTCCGGTCAGCTTATAGCGGTCGACGCAGGGCAACATATCGGGTGGAAGACACCTGATATTGTCAGTCCTTGATCGCAATTGCTGCAATCAACCGACCGTAATCATCCTCTTTTCGATGGGTTGTTCGCCGATAGCTGAAAAATTGCTGTTCGTTCCCGTAAGTGCAGAGCCCGAGATTCTTAAAATTGCCGATTTCCGTCATCGAAACTCGATATCCAATGTAACTTGGCAGATTGAACATCGAAAATCCGTCTTTCTCAGATGGAACAAAAAAACGATGATATGTAGGGTCCCGATCCATGAAGCGTTCGACAAATTCGGGGCCTACTTCATAAGCATTTTGGCTGATTGTCGGACCTAGCACGGCGCTTATGTTTTTCCGGTGTGCGCCAAGCGCCTCCATGCCACTTATTGTCGCCTCAAGGATGCCGGAGAACGCACCCTTCCACCCTGCATGGCAGGCACCAATGACGCCTGAGTTATTGTCTGCAAAGAGAACGGGTCCACAATCAGCAGTGCCTATTGCAAGTGCGAGTCCCGGTTGCCGCGTTACCATCCCGTCGGCCCTTGGGCGGTCACTTGCCCGCCAGGGTGTTAAAACTGTAACGATGTTGGCAGAATGAATCTGATAGCAGCTCAGGAAATTTTCGGGCATCACCGAGAGCGCTGTCGCCATTAACTGGCGATTTTGTCGAACTGAGTCAGAATCGTCGCTTGAGCCCTGTCCCCCGTTTAATGAGGCATAAAGACCTGATGAAACACCGCCTTGCCGCGTGAAGAATGCGTGGGAGATTCCCGGAATGGTCAAGATTTCACTTGTGATTATTGGAAGCATAAAAGGCACTCAGATCTAGTTTCAGGCTACTTGCTACATTTCAGACGTCATTCGAACATGTCAAAAGCCTGCCAAATCATGGAGTTGAGGGTGGTGAATCGCGATGACTTTGAAAAGCTTTCCCATTCCGGTTTCGGAAGTGCTTGTCAGCCGATCAAATTGAGCTCTAATTGCGAGCCGTTGCTCGTCCGAACCTTTTTCCGCAAGCTTTGATGCACGCTCGGACAATCCGAGTGCAAGAAGAAAATCACGTTGGGTTGTTGGTCCCGAAACCGCTACTCCTGACCCTCTGGCGATTTGACAGATGCCCTCAAAGTCAACGTGAGTTGTGAGATCAGCCTCGCCAGGAAGGGCCAGAGGATCAACAAATCCATGCGCTTTAACGGCTTGGAATGTATCACCGAAACCCGATTTTGAATGGCCGTAATCGACCATTAACGCAGCTCCGTTATAAATTTTAAGGTGCAGGGCTACTTGCTCAATAATTGAGGCGGATATCCTTGCATCTTCAAAGATACTGCCGATTGGAGCGTTTTTGTCGAAACCGTTGATCTGTTCGGGAGATAGTCCAAAGCACAATTGGTCATGTTCATCCAAGCCGATGACACGTTCATGCCATCCCTTATCCGTCCGGATGAATTGATGGATCGGAAGTGCATCGAGAAATTCATTGGCAATCAGCAGGACGGGTGTCTTGGGTAAATCGAAAACAGATTCGGCCCAGCCGATTGTGAATCCCGCTTCCGAAAGCGCTTTTTTCTGGGTTTGCCGGAGTATCGGGCTGGTTTCAACGAGAGTGACCGACAACGCCTCGGCCATGCCGGGTACCTTGCATATTGCCCTGAGCGCATCGACCATGAGGGTGCCGCGACCAGGTCCTAGCTCTACAAGCGCACAGGGAGACGGGCTCCCCATCTTGAACCATGTGTCGGCACACCAAATCCCCACCAACTCTCCGAACATTTGCGAGATTTCCGGTGCGGTGATGAAGTCGCCAGTCTGTCCAAATGGATCGCGCGTCATGTAATAGCCGAAGCGCGGATGGCCAAGGCAAAGCTCCATATAGCGCGCAAAACTCATCGGACCATCCGCCTTGACGAGGCCGACGAGCAGGCGGTAGAGGTCGTTCACGGCTTTAATTCTACGGAACGTCGGCTTCGGACGATCATGATGAAGCCGATGATGATCAGCGGGAGGGACAAGAGCATACCCATTGTCGCGCCACCGAAGAGAAATCCGATCTGCGGATCGGGTTCACGGAAAAATTCTACAAAAATACGAAAAACACCATAAAAAATACCAAATAGTCCTGTTATCAGGCCAGCATACCGCAACCCACCGCCTCGAATTACAATGGCCAGAATGCCAAGAAGAACGATGCCCTCAAGCCCGGCCTCATAGAGTTGGCTCGGATGACGTGGTTCCGGGCCACCATTCGGAAAAATGACTCCCCAAGAAACATCTGTGGTACGGCCCCAAAGCTCGCTGTTGATGAAGTTTGCGATCCGGCCGAAGAAAAGTCCGATCGGTGCGACAGCAGCAGCGATATCGGTCAGGGAAAGCAGGGGAAGTTTGCGGGCGCGGGCTTGAAGGATCATCGCCAAGGCTGCACCAGCAAGTCCGCCATGGAAAGACATTCCACCGTGCCAGACGGCAAGAATCTCGGCTGGATTCTCGATAAAATACAATGGGTTGTAGAAAATGACATAACCAAGGCGGCCACCGAAAATGATCCCGAAGGCGCAGTAGAGCAACAGATCATCAAGGTCGGCGGTGGCTGGTCGCTGTCGCGTTCCCCAGCGGGCTTTTGAACTGCTCAGAAAAATCGCATACCGCCATCCGATCAGTAAACCTGCGATGTAGGCGATGGCATACCATCGGATAACAAGTGGACCTACTTGGAGAAGTACCGGATCGATCATTGGAAAAGATATGGAAAAATAAGGCATTGGACCTCCAACATGTCCTTTGATTGCCTGTACCGATATGATCCGTCAAGAACCTCGGATCAAGATTGGTGAATTGGCGATTGTTCCATGGTAATCATACGACCATTCTTCCGTGATCAATAAGGACCTCGAAATGACACAGGGTGCAAATCCTATTCTGGATAATATTTCCCGTCTGATGACTGACGCGGCTGGCGTCGCTACTGGTATGCGCCGCGAGGCAGAGGGTGTGATGCGTTCACAACTTGAGCGTCTGGTCCGTGATATGGATGTCGTGACGCGTGAGGAGTTCGAGGCCGTTCGTGAGATGGCTATCCGGGCTCGCGACGAAAATGAAGCCCTTAGGGCGCGTCTTGATGCTCTCGAGTCGGGTATGACGGCCAAGTGACAAAAAGACGTTCATATCGATAAAATTCGCTTTCCATGTTCACAACTGATTCGGTTTTGGCAGAATCGGAGCGATTTTTGACTGAAAACGATAATCGGCTGTGGACAGGCTGATACCGTCATTGTGCGAAAGGTGCGAATCCGTGAGCGTCCGACTCATCTGAGCCACGGTCATTTCTAAATCTGGAGATGCGTGGGGCAGAGTTGGGTGACTTATGACTGCAACTGACTATTCAGGTTTAAAGCGACACGAACATCCGCTCGATATTGTCGAGCGGCTCGCCTCCATCCACGATCGAACATTTGATCGTCCGGGAGATGACGAGATTACGCTGACCGTTCAGGGGAATTGGGGGCTTTATCACGTGGCCTTCAACTGGCTCGAGTCGATGGAGGCGTTGCACATTGCTTGCGCTTTTGATCTCAAAGTGCTCGATCGTCGGCGTTCCGAGATCAACGAGCTCGTGTCTCGCATCAACGAACAATTATGGGTTGGTCATTTTGATCTTTGGACAGACGATAATTCCGTCATGTTTCGACACTCGCTGATTCTTTCGGGGGGCGCAGATCCGACGGGGCAGCAATGCGAGGCGTTGCTCAATATTGCGGTTGAAGCCTGCAATCGGCATTATCAGGCTTTCCAGTTTGTGTTATGGGCTGGAAAAAGTCCTGCTGAAGCACTTGCTGCATCCATGTTCGAGACAGCCGGAGAAGCATGAGGGAAGGGTGAGTTCATCACATGACCGCTGAGATGCCAAAATCGCTTGTTCTTGTTGGCGCAGGAAAAATGGGCGGAGCCATGCTTGAGGGCTGGTTGGCGATGGGGCTGCCCGAGGACAGGATAACGGTTCTGGATCCGTTGCCTTCGCCTGATCTCGTGAAGCTGTGCGAGGATCGCGAAATCAAATTGAACCCCTCGATTGCCAGAGTGAAAGCGCCGCAGGTCCTTGTGCTGGCGATCAAGCCACAAATGCTCGATGCTGCTGCCCGGGAATTGCAATTGCTCGTTGCCTCGGACACACTGATCTTGTCGGTTCTGGCCGGGAAAACCGTCGCCAATATTGCGATGAGACTATCCAATGCGAGAGCGATCGCGCGCGCCATGCCGAATTTGCCGGCGTCGGTTGGTCGCGGCATGACTGGTGTTTTCGCCGGACCAGATGTGACCATCCGACAAAGGAGCATGATCCTCAGTCTGTTGACTGCGATCGGTCGGGTTGAATGGGTTGATCAAGAGGATCTGATCGATGCCGTGACCGGAGTTTCGGGCTCTGGCCCGGCCTATGTATTCTATCTTGTGGAATGTTTGGCCCGGGCAGGCGAAGCTGAAGGGTTGCCTGCCGATGTGGCGATGCGTCTGGCTCGCGCGACCATCGAAGGTGCCGGAGAGCTGCTTCATCGAACGGATATTGCGGCATCTGTCCTGCGCCAGAACGTCACGTCACCCGGTGGAACAACTGCCGCTGGATTGCAGGTTTTGATGATGGACAAGGCATTGGACTCGCTCGTCAAGGCAACAGTTCATGCAGCACGGATGCGGGCAGGAGAGCTTTCTGGCTGAGTTCCCACTGGACAGATTGCGGTAGGGTCCCCATTTCGAGTAGTGTCCAAAAAAAGGGGATTGAACGATGGCAAAATCACGCGGTTCGGAATCAGAGACAAACGGGGCTCGTGAGCGGATTGTCGATGCGTTGCTCGATCTGGCTAGCGAACGCTCATGGCATTCCATTACAATGCCCGATATTGCCGAGCGTGCGGGCGTTAGCCTTGCCGAATTCAGAAATCATTTTCCGTCAAAAGGCGCCATACTCGGTGCTTTTGCTAAACGCATTGATACAATTGTGCTTGAGGGAACAACGCACGATCTCGACACGGAGACGAGTCGGGAGCGCCTCTTCGATGTACTGATGCGCCGTATTGATGCCTTGGCACCTCACAAGGATGCTATGCGGTCGATCATGGCCGGTCTACGACATGATCCGCTGAGCCTTCTGGCGATGAACCAGGTGGCAACAAATTCGATGCGGTTCATGTTGGCGGCCGCGGGGATCGACGCAGAGGGGCCGTTCGGCTCAATCAAAGTGCAAGGTGCAGTTCTGTCTTTCGCACATATTATTGATGTTTGGCTCAGGGATGATGATGCGGGCCTATCGAAAACGATGGCGGCACTGGATACCGAATTGGGCAAAGGCGCGATGATGGTGCACAGGTTGGATGACCTCGGGAGGATGTCTGCGCCACTTGCGACGATGATGGACCGGGCGATGGAGCGCGGTCGTTCAATGCGGGATAGGCGGAGTTGGAATCGTCAGGACGCTGATCAGGATCCGAGCATTTGATGCTGATAATGACAGCGGAATGAAAGCATCATGATGGACAGTGCCTTGATCGATTTTGACGATTTTCTGAAGATCGATATCCGGGTTGGGACCATCATTGCGGCCGAGCGATTCCCTGAAGTTCGCAAGCCCGCGTTCAAGCTCAAAATCGACTTTGGTGGTGATTTGGGCGTAAAAAAATCATCCGCCCAAATTACGCAAAACCATGATGTTGATTCACTCGTTGGAACCCAAGTTCTGGCTGTTGTCAATTTTCCGCCGCGACAGATCGGGCCGTTCATGTCCGAGGTTCTGACGCTCGGAGTTCCGGACTCGAATGGGAATGTCATGCTTGTGAGGCCCGAACGGGCAGTTCCGGTCGGCGGAAGGCTCTACTGATTATTCGGCGGCAATGGCTCGCGGCGTGACAGCCGCCGTATAATCATCAATCAAAGCCCGGGACATGGCGCCAGGAACAAACCGGTAAGGCCCGATCTCAGAAACGGGCGTTACTTCTGCTGCAGTGCCTGTGATGAAGCATTCTTCGAAATCGGCGAGTTCGTCAGGCATGATGCGGCGCTCAACGATCTGGATCCCGCGAGCGCGGGCAAGGTCAAGCACCGTGTGACGCGTGATTCCGTCGAGGAAGCAATCGGCAATTGGCGTGTGGATGACACCATCCTTGATGAAAAACACGTTAGCTCCGGTGCATTCCGCAACACGGCCCTGCCAGTCGAGCATCAACGCATCGGCACACCCTTTCCGCTCTGCGCGATGCTTCGAGATGGTGCAGATCATATACAGGCCGGCCGCCTTCGAGGCGACGGGCGCGGTCATCGGGTCGGGGCGACGGTAATCAGCAATGTCCAGTTTGATGCCCTTCATTTTGAGAGCTATGTCGAACATTGACGGCCATTCCCAAGTTGCAATCGCCACATGGATGGTTGCGTGCTGGGCAGCAACCGCCATCATTTCACTGCCGCGCCAAGCCAAAGGCCGGACATAGCAGTTTTTAAAACCATTCTTCTCGACGACCAATGCCTTTGCGACATCGAGTTCTGCAACGGAATACGGCACTTCGAAATCGAGAATTTCTGCCGATCGCCGAAAACGCTCGGAATGCTCGGATGATTTGAATATTTGGCCTTCATACGCCCGTTCGCCTTCAAACACGGCCGAGGCGTAGTGTAATCCATGGCTCAGGACGTGGAGCTTGGCGTCTTTCCACGGAACCAGCTTGCCGTCGAACCAGATGAAACCGTCGCGCAAGTCGAATGGGATCACAGACATGATAGCTTTCCTCGTCCAAACACTGCAAGTGATTGCAGCTATTTATAAAACACGTATTTTTATGCGATAATTCTGATGAAAGAGTAGCAATCGATACGAAATATGTCAATAATACTGACATAAATTCCGCGGAGGTTTTCCGGTGATGGATATGGATGAACCGGCTAAGCAGAGGGTGGTCCTGGCTCATTCGGAGTCAACTGACGGAGCCCAATCCTTGCTCGAACTTGTCGAGCTTTTGTTCTTTGCATATCGTGACTTTGTGGGCGACCCTGACCGTTTGCTCGAGGATTTCGGTTTTGGCCGGGCACATCACAGGGTTTTGCATTTTGTAGCCCGTAATCCCGGGCTCACAATTGCCAACTTGCTGACGATTTTGAAGATCACCAAGCAAAGCCTCAATCCCGTACTCAAGGAACTTATTGGCAAAGGATATATTATCAGCCGACCTGGAAGCGATGATCGACGGCAACGTCATCTTTTTGTGTCCGAGCGTGGCAAATTGCTTGCGCAGGATCTGATGTCACTTCAGACACGGCGCATGGCAAGGGCAACATCAGAATGTGGCCCGGAGTCGGCAATGGTCGCACGACAATTTCTTGCTGCGATGATCGAGCCTTCCGAGCGCGCGGAAGCACTCAAAATTGCAGCAGCACAGGATCGCTTGCGATGAGCCGGGTGCAGAGTAAATCACCGCTCAGTGAAACAGCACCCCATATTCTTGTCGTTGATGACGACAGACGTCTCCGGGAGTTGCTCACCCGCTATCTGGGCGATCACGGTTTTCGGGTAACCAGCGCGAAGGACGCTGCAGATGCCCGCGCGATAATGCAGATGTTCGTTTTTGACGGTATTGTCCTCGACGTCATGATGCCGGGCGAGAACGGATTTGATTTTGCCCGGTCGGTTAGAAAGACGATCGATATCCCGATTTTGATGCTGACAGCACTATCGCAGACGGATGATCGCGTGCGCGGGCTTGAGACCGGTGTAGATGATTACCTGACCAAGCCTTTCGAGCCGCGGGAACTTTTGCTGAGAATCAATAATATGATGCGCCGCGTCGCCGTTGCTTCGGCGCTGGAGAAAGCTCCCACGCTTCCGGAAAATGTCAATTTCGGGCAGATGAGCTTTCACTTGGAAAGGCGGGAACTCAGAGCCAATGGTAATGTCATTCGTCTCACCGACCGCGAACGCGAGCTCCTGTTCCTTCTGGCATCCCGACTGGGCGAGGTGGTTCCGAGGGACGATATCTCGATGGGGGATCAGGCGAATGAACGGACAGTTGATGTCCAAATCAACCGACTGAGGCGTAAAATTGAAACAGACCCTGCCAACCCGCTGCATCTTCAAACGGTGCGCGGGATCGGCTATCGTCTCCTGATCGACTAGGAACCGCCGCCATGAATTACAGTGCTCTTGTAAGCGCGCCGTTCCGGTTCTACCGCAGGCTGGTGGATTCGCTGGTGCGGCGATTGCCAAAAGGGCTTTATGCGCGAGCCTTGATCATTATCATCGCGCCGATGGTGCTGCTTCAATCAGTGGTAGCCTACGTGTTTATGGAGCGGCATTGGCAATTGGTAACCCAGAGGCTTTCCGCTGCTGTGGTGCAGGACATTGCTGCAATTGTTGAGATCACGGAGGCTTATCCGCAGGATTCAGGCTATGAAAAGCTGACCAGTATTGTCGATAAATCGATGAACCTCGATATGGAAATTCTACCTGCCGGACCATTGCCGGAAATCGGCCCTCGGCCATTCTTTTCAATCCTGGATGCCGCATTGACCGATGAGCTGGATCTTAAAATCAAGCGGCAATTCTGGATTGATACGGTGGGGTCGTCGGACCTGATCGAAATCCGGATCCAGCTCGACTGGGGAATCTTGCGTGTGATTGCGAACCGATCGCAGGCCTATGCCTCGAATTCGCATATTTTCATCATGTGGATGATCGGAACCTCGCTGGTACTGCTGGGTGTTGCTATTGTTTTTCTTCGCAACCAGATCCGTCCGATTCTAGCGCTGGCCGATGCGGCGAAGAGTTTCGGCAAGGGACGCGACATCGACTTCAAGCCGCGGGGCGCGCAGGAAATCCGTGAGGCGGGGCTTGCCTTTATCGAGATGCGACGGCGGATCGAGCGCGCCATCGAACAACGCACCGCCATGCTGAACGGGGTGAGTCATGATCTGCGCACGATTTTGACACGTTTTCGGTTGTCCCTTGAAGTCATCGAGGACTCGGCGGAGCTGGAGGCACTCAAAAAGGACGTTGATGAAATGTCGCGCATGCTCGAAGCCTATCTCGCTTTTGCGCGCGGGGAGGTCGCGGAGCAGGCCGTTGCAACCGATATAGGAGGCTTGCTTGACGAATTGAAAGCGGACTCCGAGCGACATGGTCATCAGACGAGTATCACACTAGCCGGCAATCCCATTGCGATTGTGCGGCAGGATAGTTTCAAGCGTTGCCTCGCCAATTTGGTTGCCAATGCCGCGCGACACGGAAACCGGATTGCAATCACTGCGACCCATGATGAACGATGGCTATCAGTGAGTATCGACGATGACGGACCAGGCATTCCGGCAGAGAGACGGGAAGATGTCTTTAAGCCGTTTGTGCGGCTGGATGAGGCGCGTAATGTGGACGAGGGAGGAAGCGGGCTCGGGCTTGCGATTGCCCGAGACATCGCCCGCGCGCATGGCGGCGATGTGCTGCTTTCAGATAGCCCGCTTGGTGGTTTGCGGGCGACCGTAAGGGTACCCGCTTGATCTAATCAAGAACCTGTGGCGGTCTCGGCCTTCGTCGCGGCCGGGTGCTGGACTAGCTTGCTGCTGAGATCGAGAACGGCATCGGTGACGTCCGCTGTTGGCTTCGGCGTACCTTCCGTCTTGACGAGTTCGCGTTGAAGGATACCACGATCCTTTCGGGCCATGCCAAGTGCGCCTTCAGCAACGGCGCGCTCCATACGCTCCGTCTCAAGCGCAACGCTGAGTTCGTCGATACGCGTCTGGTAAGAAACACGGTTTGTTTCGATTTGCGCTTCGAGTTGGTCGATGCGCCCCATGAGGACGGGAATCCGGTCGTCGAGTTTTGCGAGCGAGGAATCGCGCGCCTTGAGGTTTTTCGTGAGCGCATTGGCGCGGTCGATAAGAGTGGTGCGGGACTGTTCCAATTCGCGGATCTGGCGTTCTAGGTTCTCGTTAGCGAGTTTGATCTGCGTCATTTTCTGGTCGTTGGCAGCTGCGGTGACCGATGCATCGACCAGTTTCCGCTCAGCGACACGGAGTTCCTCGGTGCGACCAATCAGCGAGTTGCGGGCTTCGGCAAGGAGACGCTCGCCAAGCGTTGATCGCGATTGAAGAGCGTCTATCTTCATGTTCAGCGCGCTTTTTTCGGCCTGATAGCGGCTGTTGAGATCGTCAAACTGGTCCGAGATCGCCTTGCGCTCATTTTTGGTCTCGTTGAGCAACGTCTTGGTGTGGCTCAGCCGGTTGCGCGTGCTATCGAGCTCATGGTCAACTTCAGTGAGGCGACGCGTAGCACGGTTGTATTCTTCCATTTTGAGGGCCAGCGCCTCGTTGAGACCGCTATTATCACCCTCAAGCAGGGAAATCGTCTCGGAGAGGCGGACTGAATTGGCCTCGATCTGGGTAATGTGCGCATCTTTCGAGATGATCATATCGCGCAGGGTCTGATTGTCGTTCACGAGTGAACGCTCGTAATCTGCCGCACGCACAACTTGCCGCTCAAGTTCCATTATCTGGTTGCGCGCCTGATTTAGATCTTGAGTAATCTCAATCCGGTTATTTTCAAGCGCGGCTATCGCCTCCTTCGAGGAGCGGATGTCCTGCTGTAGCGACAATTTCTCGGTTTCAAGCGAATCGACACGCTTTTCGAAGCGGATCAATTCGCCACGCATCAACTCTCCGCGGGCACGGGAATCGGACAAATGGGCCCGAAGGCTGGCGTTTTCGACTTTTTCAAGTTCAATTGTACGTAAATTGCGATCCAACGGAGCAGCCAATTGGCTGAAAGATGTGCGGAGTGCTTCGAGATCATCAATCCGACGCTGGGCTTCCATGAATAATTGGCGGAAAGCTTCGTTTTCCTGACCAAGCTGAACGACTTCTTCTACGTCGGCAGCTTCGTTCGACGAGAAATTTTCCGGCAGTGGCGGAAGTTCGAAAGAGAGCGAGCGCTCGCTCTGCGATTCCGTTTGTTCCGTGTTCCGGTTCCACAAAATATCGATGATATTCCGCATCGGCCTTATCCCTTCGATCAATTGCCGCCTGTTTGAGCCTCAGCGCTTTCCCCTTGCAGGGCGCGCAGATCTGATCCATCCAGCCCTCGAATTCCTAACGAAATTTTAAGCGGAAGTCAAAATTTGCGTGTATTTTTTATTAGATACACCCAAAAATTGTAATGTAAACGTTCAGGGGCGGTGTTGAGACAAATGCTAGAGTGGCAATTCTAATCTCTATATCCGATGAAAAGGAGTAGTGAGGGGGTCGTAAATCTTTGAAAAAAAAGAAAAATTACATCCCTCTCCTTTCTATTTTTGCCGCGGCTTCGCCTCGCCACCACCCCAATTATGCGGGCCCATATCAGCATCTGTCGGCTTGTGCGCGCGGGTTGGGGGAAGGTTTGCGGCATTGCCGAAGGTGCGTTCGCCTTTGAAACGTCCGGCTCGGTCCTCGACCTCCGATTGCCGCGCCATCGGGTCGTCGGCGATGGCCAGCTCCGTGGCCTGCAGGCGCTTGATTTCGTCGCGTAGCCTTGCGGCCGTTTCGAATTCCAGATTGCCAGCGGCGTCGCGCATGCGCTTTTCGAGATCGGCCAATGTCGCCTTCATATTGTGACCGGCGGCAGGTGCTGCACCTGCCATGCCGATATCGACCTGCACATGGTCGCGCTCATAGACGCTGTCCAGAATATCGGAAATGCCGCGTTTGATGGATTCAGGCGTAATGCCGTTCTCGAGATTGTATGCGCGTTGCTTCTCGCGTCGGCGGTTGGTTTCGGCGATGGCGCGGGATATCGAGCCGGTGATTTTGTCGGCATAGAGGATCACCCGTCCATCGACATTGCGCGCCGCGCGGCCAATGGTCTGGATCAACGAGGTTTCGGAACGCAGGAAGCCTTCCTTGTCGGCATCGAGAATGGCCACGAGTGCGCATTCTGGAATATCAAGACCCTCGCGTAGAAGATTGATGCCGACGAGGACGTCAAACGCGCCGAGCCTCAAATCACGAATGATTTCAATGCGTTCAATCGTGTCGATATCCGAGTGCATGTAGCGGACGCGGACGCCGTTTTCGTGCAGATATTCGGTGAGATCTTCCGCCATGCGCTTGGTCAGCACAGTGACGAGCGTGCGATATCCCTGCAACGACACGGCGCGGACCTCGCCGAGTAAATCATCCACTTGTGCACGGGCGGGGCGGATATCGACTTCGGGATCGATCAGTCCGGTCGGTCGGATAACCTGTTCGACGAAGACGCCGCCGGTGCGTTCCATTTCCCAATTCCCGGGCGTGGCCGAGACATGCACCGTTTGCGGCCGCATCGCTTCCCATTCCTCGAACCGGAGCGGGCGGTTATCGAGACAGGAGGGCAGGCGGAAGCCGTATTCTGCAAGCGTCGCCTTCCGTTTGAAGTCGCCGCGATACATGCCGCCGATCTGCGGAATGGTGACATGGCTTTCATCCGTGAAAACGAGAGCATTATCGGGCAGATATTCGAACAAAGTTGGCGGCGGCTCGCCCGGTTTGCGGCCCGTGAGATAGCGCGAGTAATTCTCGATCCCCTGGCAGACGCCTGTTGCCTCCAGCATTTCAAGATCAAACAGAGTGCGTTGCTCAAGCCTTTGTGCCTCGAGCAGACGACCCATGCGGATGAGCTCGTCCAGCCGACCCTTCAATTCATCTTTGATGCCCTTGATCGACTGAAGCAAGGTCGGACGCGGCGTCACATAATGCGAGTTCGCATAGACTTTGACGGATTCAAGATCGGCGGTCTTGTTGCCGGTGAGCGGATCGAATTCGACAATCGACTCGACCTCGTCCCCGAACATCGAAATGCGCCAGCCGCGATCTTCATAATGGGCTGGAAAGAGTTCAATGACATCGCCACGGACCCGGAACGAGCCTCGGACGAAATCGCCCAACGAGCGTTTATATTGCAGGGCAACGAGATCGGCGATCAATTGCCGGTGCGGTACGCTTTCGCCAACAGTGATCGAGAATGTCATGGCGGTGTAGGTTTCGACTGAACCAATACCATAAATGCACGAGACCGATGCAACGATGATCACATCGTCGCGTTCGAGTAGCGCACGGGTCGCCGCGTGGCGCATCCGGTCGATCTGTTCGTTGATGGTCGATTCCTTCTCGATGAAGGTATCGGTGCGGGGTACATAGGCCTCGGGCTGGTAATAATCATAATAGGAAACGAAATATTCCACCGCGTTATGCGGAAAAAAGCTCTTAAATTCGCCGTAGAGCTGCGCGGCGAGCGTCTTATTGGGCGCAAGGATCAAAGCGGGGCGGTTTGTTTTCGCGATGATCTGGGCCGCGGTGAAGGTTTTTCCGGATCCCGTAACACCGAGCAGAACCTGATCGCGCTCACCGCGCTGAATGCCTTCGACAAGTTCGGCAATGGCGTGCGGCTGGTCGCCTGCAGGCTGATACTCGGAGACGATTTCGAAGCTAAGGCCGCCTTCGGATTTTTCCGGTCGGGCAGGGCGATGCGGTGTCCACTCCGTCTTGCCGATAAAACGGGGATCACCCGACTGCAACAGGGATTTGAGGGCGTCCATTGTCGCCGTCGCGCCCGTCAATCCATCCTCGTCCGAGTCTTCGGAGGTTGAGGATTGGTCCGCATAGGGCTTCACATTACCTTGCTTCACACGGCGCGGCGCATCCGCGAGAATAGCATCGCGGGTGATGGCCTTGTCGCGCACGCGGTCGCCACGATGGGGAACCGCGGGATCATTCACCTCCGGCAGGCCGAGCGCGCGGGCGAGTTCCGGATCGGTTATCGTTGCTTCGGCTTTATAAGTTGCCTGCGGCGCCTCGCCAAACCCTTTCGAGCGACCGCTTATTCGGCGGTTCCGGGCATTCGTGTCATCCTGGCTCTCACGCGTCAGAGCAGGGTTGAGCAACGCTGCGAGATGCTCGTCAAGCGGCTTCAGTTCGGGCCGTGAGGCACGCGGTCGGGAGGACCCGGAGATTTTTGGAGGATTCGCCATTCGCTTAAAATGGGACGAGTTGTGCAGGAGAGCAAGTGCCGCGATGTCTTTTGGTCACAATCAATTGGCGTATTCGCTTGCGATCTCAGGTGAAATATTTGCTTTTGGGAGTAGGGAAAGGCTTGATGCTCTTGCCCTGATCGTCACGCAGGACTAGGGTCGCGCGCGTTTTCAACCTCTTCTTTAATTTCGGAGACCCGTTATGGCCTTTCTCGCTGATGCATTGTCCCGTGTGAAGCCTTCTGCCACGATTGCCGTGACGCAGAAAGCCCGTGAACTCAAGACTCAGGGCCGCGACATTATCAGCCTGTCTGTAGGGGAACCGGATTTCGATACGCCGGACAATATCAAGAAAGCCGCCATTGATGCGATCAATCGCGGCGAGACGAAATACACCCCGGTTTCGGGGATCACGCCGTTGCGCGAGGCAATTGTTAAAAAGTTCAAGCGCGAGAATGGCCTCGACTACAAGGCAAACCAGACGATCGTCTGCACGGGCGGCAAGCAAGTGCTATATAATGCTTTTGTCGCCACCTTGAACAAGGGTGACGAGGTGATCATTCCCGCCCCTTATTGGGTCAGCTATCCCGATATGGTGTTGCTCTGCGGAGGTGAGCCCGTGTTCGTCGCAACGACATTGGCGCATGGTTTCAAGCTGCAGGCCGCTGATCTTGAGCGCGCGATCACGCCGCGCACCAAATGGATCATTCTGAATTCGCCCTCCAATCCTTCCGGAGCCGCCTATACGCGAGACGAGTTGAAGGCCATCACGGATGTTCTCGTGCGGCATCCGCATGTTTGGATTTTGACCGATGATATGTATGAACATCTCACCTATGGCGATTTCGTATTCACGACGCCTGCCCAGATCGAGCCGAACTTGATGGACCGTACGCTGACGATGAACGGCGTGTCGAAAGCTTATGCGATGACAGGCTGGCGGATCGGTTATGCTGCGGGTCCTGATGTGCTGATGAAAGCCATGGATATGGTGCAGGGACAGCAAACGTCAGGCGCGTGCTCGATTTCGCAATGGGCTGCTGTCGAAGCCTTGAACGGCCCGCAGGATTTCATCACCACGAGCCGCAAGGCCTTTGAAGGGCGGCGTGACCTTGTTGTCTCGATGCTGGATCAGGCTTCGCTGATCGATTGCCCGATGCCGGAAGGCGCATTTTATGTCTATCCGAGCTGCGTGAAGGCCATCGGGAAGAAGACCGAATCCGGCAAGGTCATTGCCACAGACGAAGACTTTGTGACGGCCTTGCTGGAGGCGGAAGGCGTCGCGGCAGTGCACGGCACGGCCTTCGGTCTCGGCCCTAATTTCCGGATTTCCTACGCCACATCAAACGCAATCCTTGAAGAAGCCTGTGGCAAAATCCAGAGGTTCACGGCGAGTTTGCGCTGAATTTTCGGAGTCTGCGTTTTTGGATCGTTGATCGTTCTTGCATCGTGTTGATGGCGAGTAGCTTAATCGTGACTAATTGATGATTGCGCCGCTTTGATCTTTGACTCAAAGTCTGGCAATTCGTTCTTAATGGTCATCCAGACGATTTCATAATCAACCTGAAAATAGCCGTGCGCGATTGCGTTGCGCATCTGGTACGCAGATGACAGAGGTAATTCGGGATGCGTTCTGGAAAAATCCGGGAAGCGTGTTTCGATCTTGTGGCTTGCCTCGCCGATGATTTCGAGATTGCGAATGACCGCATCCTGCATCAACTCATCATGAAGAAACGTGGTGATGCTGGCCTCTTTCGTATAGCGATTGATGCGCTCGATCGCTATCAGGATATGCTCTAGATACAAGCTGACTTCAGAGACTTTCCGATTCATATCGGAAGTGCCTCCCTTAGGATCCGGGTACGAATTTGTTCCGGCAGGGATTTAGGTGTCAGGACATCGACTGGAATTCGAAGAAGTTCGGATAATTCATGGCGAATGGCTCCGATATCGAACAATGTTGTTGTCGGTGTCGGGTCGATCAGAAGATCAAGGTCGCTTGCCTCCGTATCTGTTCCATGGAGGACTGAACCAAATATGCGCGCATTGCCGACACGATGCCTTTCGATCACGCGCCGCACGGCATCCCTATTGAGAGCGAGGGCTTCGGACGGTTTCATTCCGTTCTCCGCGATGATTGCCTGACTAGCATGATAGGGTTTCGTATGGCCTCGGGCAATGCCCAATTTTACGGCAAAGTAAGCCCCATAAAAGGTATTTTCGAAAGCATTGGATTGAACCGGGCCTTAACCGTCAAAACGCCCAGCGCTGCGCCTTGCTTACGAGAAAGTCGCGGAAAACCTGAACACGGGCAACGTTTTTCATTTCCTCGGGGTAGACGAGATAGCTCTCGAGCGCGGGCATTTCCATGGAATCGAGCACTTGAACCATGCCCTTG
>Ga0209358_10000435_pt1 | contig 36633 bp, 27 predicted proteins | sample LauGreFa1BDMLBSN_2_FD_187574 | JGI IMG/M metagenome (GOLD analysis project Ga0209358, IMG submission 187574) | Freshwater lake microbial communities from Lake Michigan, USA - Fa13.BD.MLB.SN (SPAdes) (version 2) | ecosystem: Environmental > Aquatic > Freshwater > Lake | place: Lake Michigan, USA... | reverse complement strand
CCGGGCTCCTCGAAGGGCCATGGCAACCGAGTTGGGAACCGTGCCGTACAGGCCAAGCTCCAAGACACGTTTGCCTTTTACGTCGCCGCAGACTCGTAATTCGTTTTCGTTGTGTACGGATGATCCGAAGGAAACGGCGGGGCCGTCGTTGGCGGTAAAACGCGCATCTGACATGTCGGCATCTTATGACTATCTTGTGTAGTCATGGGTTTCTCCGTTGATATGTTGCGCGGTGGTGCTGGAGTTGTCGACCACCAGTTATCGCGACGTGCGCTCATCAATGAAGTGAAACGTGGACGCGTGAGCAAAGACTCGGTCTGTGATGCGCACCCCGAATTAATCCGTGCCGCCAAGAACATTGGGGAGCCATCGAAGACGCTATGCCCCATTTGCGAAGAGGTAAACGTTGCATTGGTGACCTACGTGTTTGGTCACGGCCTTCCAAAGAATGGCAAGTGCGTCATCGATCGAAAAGACATCGTGAAGCTGCAAAGCACTCCTCACGAATACGCCGCCTATGTAGTGGAGGCGTGCCCACAATGTCGATGGCACCACTTATTACGTGTTCTCCCCATCGTGGGTCGAGGTCGTACACGCCGAGCCCAATAGGTCATTTGTTGCCCCACTGGGGTTTCCCATCGCCACATTTGTCTTGTTGCGTATGGGAAATGGCTGTTTGTAACACCCGTGTGTCACGGTGAGAGTCAGCAGGTACGCTCATCGGGTCACATATTCACCCTGCCCCTTCGGGGGCCCCGGGAACGTACTCGGGTCCGAAGGGAGGTCACACGCAATGCGTGCATACGAACTAATGGTAATAATCAGCGGCAATCTCGAAGAGAGCGTTGCCCATTCTTGGTTGAAGAACATCACCAACTCGATCACATCGGTTGGCGGCACTGTTCATGGAAACCCTGATTGGTGGGGCAAGCGTCGTCTTGCTTACCAAATCAAGAAACAAGACGATGGTTATTACGCCATCTTTAACCTCGTAGCCCCCGGTGGAGCAATGGACGAAGTAGAGCGCGGATTCCGCATCTCTGATGAAGTGTTGCGCCACAAGTTGCTCCGCTTACCAGACGACGAGGCAACTCGTCGTGGACTCATCTCGGCGGCATAAGCCACCTATATCGAGCACCTGCTTCGTACACCTCTTATTCGGAAGGAACCATCAATATGGCCGATAACTCAATCACTCTCGTTGGGAATCTCACCCGCGACCCAGAACTTCGCTTCACCACTGGTGGCAAGGGCGTGGCATCTTTCAGCATTGCTGTTGGTCGTCGCTACCAAGTCAACGGCGAATGGCAAGAGCAAACCTCATACTTCAACGTCGTTTCGTGGGGCCAAATGGGCGAAAACGCAGCAGCAACCCTCACAAAGGGAATGCGCGTCATCGTTTCAGGTCGTCTCGAGCAGCGTGAATACCAAAACCGTGAAGGCGAAAAGCGCACGGCAATCGAAATCAACGCCGACGAAATCGGACCAAGCCTTCGTTGGGCTACCGCTTCAGTTGAGCGCACACCTCGTAACGAAGGCGGCAATGGCGGCGGAGCACCTCGCGGTGGCAATGCTGGCGGCAACGGCGGTGGCAACACCGGCGGCGACTTCTTTCCCAACGACGAAGAACCTTTCTAAAGCGTTCTCCCTTTCCCCTGTAACCCTTCCCTGATTCAAGGACCACACAATGACTAGTAAAAAGAACAAAATCCGTAACGCCCGTGAGGCCAACCGTAAGTACAAAAAGAAGGCCAACCCACTGGCCATCGAGAAGGTTGTCTTCATCGACTACAAAGACGTGAGCCTCTTGCAGCGCTTCATGTCTGATCGCTCAAAGATCCGAGGCATGCGTATGAGCGGTGCCAATGTGCAGCAACAGCGCGACATTGCTACTGCTATCAAGAACGCTCGTGAAATGGCATTGTTGCCATACACAAAGCGCACTGTCAGCACACGTGCACCTCGCCCAGGCGCAGAGCGTCGTGGCGAAGAAGAGGCAACTCTCGAGATGCCAGATCAGTCAATTAGTTCATCATTCGTTCCGGACGATGCTGCAGACGATGTAGTCGAAGCAGTAGAGACCGTGACCGAATCAGTTGAATCTGAAGTGGAGGCATAAGCCATGAACGTCATTCTCCGTGAAGACATTGCAGGCGTCGGTCGCCGTGGTGACATTGTCACTGTTGCCGATGGTCATGCACGTAACTACTTGTTGCCACGTGGACTCGCACTTGTTGCATCTGCCGGAGCAATTCAGCAGGCCAACTCCATGCGCCGTGCTCGTGACCTGCGAGTAGCAAATGATCGTGCTGCTGCACACACCGTTGCTGAAGCACTTACCGCTCGTTCATTCACAGTGAAGGCAAAGGCTGGCAACGAGGGTCGTTTGTTCGGTTCCGTTACCACCGCCGACATTGTGTCTGCACTTACCGCGCAAGCTGGCGTCACGCTCGATCGTAAGAAGATCGTTGCTCAGCCAATTCGCACCACCGGTTCACACACAGCGCTCGTACGTTTGCATGCAGACGTTGAGTGCACCATCAAGCTTTCGGTTGTCGCAGGCTAAGTGCCCGCGCAACGAAGTCTTATCCACAGGCTCGGGTTGTTGTCCCCAGCCGAATCCACAGCTATTTCGCAGGGTTATCCACTAGCAATCCACAGGCATTTGCAGGCAAGGTAGAGGTTCACTATGTCGGACTTCATCGAGCAACGAAATACGCGGCCAGCTGCGCCACGCGGTACACGTACCGACAGTCGCGTACCTCCACACAACCTCGATGCTGAAGCATCGTTGTTGGGCGCAATGTTGCTCAACGAAGAACCCATTGGTCTTGCAAGTGAAAAGCAATTAGTTCCTGAAGACTTCTATAAGCCAGCACACGGTCACGTGTATGCAGCAATTCGTTCGCTCACTGCAGCGGCTGAAGCAGTTGATGTTGTCACCGTTGCAGATGAGTTGCGCAAAAGTAACTTGCTCGACGAATTAGGTGGCCTTGGTTTTCTCCAAGACTTACAAAATGCCACACCATCCATCAGTAGCGCTGGCCGTTACATCACCATTGTTCGCGACACTTCTATTTTGCGCCGGCTCATCAAGGGCGCAAGCGAGATAGCAGACATTGGTTATTCAGCGCCTGCCGATATCAAGATCGCAATCGACAAAGCAGAGCAAATAGTTTTCGACATCGGCGATGAACAGATCACTGATTCCTTACAAAAACTGCATGACCTCACAGGCGTTCTTATTCCAATTCTTGAAAGTCGTTATGACTCGAAGTCGGAAATTACAGGCGTACGAAGCGGTTACACCAAACTCGACAAGTTATTGTCGGGCTTTCAGCCAGGAACATTAAACATTGTCGGTGCTCGACCAGCCATGGGTAAGAGTGCTTTTGCACTTGGTATGGCGGTAACAGCTGCACGCACCACAAACCAGCCAGTGCTGTTTTTCTCTTTAGAAATGTCCAATACAGAATTAACGCAACGTATTTTGTCGGCAGAAGCGCAAGTGGATTCTGAACGTTTGCGTACCGGCCAATTGGAAGACGCCGACTGGACAAAGATTACGAAATCAATTCATCGTTTAGAAATTCCTCTGTATATCGACGACACGGCTCGCATTACGGTGATGCAGATTCGTCAAAAGCTTCGCCGCGTGAATGCTGCAGACGGCCCACCGGCAATGGTTGTTATCGACTATTTGCAACTCATGGGTGGCGGCGACAACGAGTCTCGTCAATTAGAAGTGGCAGAAATCAGCCGCGGTCTCAAACTTCTTGCACGCGAATTCAAGATTCCAGTGGTGGCTCTCAGTCAGTTGAGTCGCGGAATTGAACAACGACAAGATCGTCGACCAGTGTTGTCTGACCTTCGTGAATCTGGTGCACTTGAACAAGACGCCGACGTTGTCATGTTCTTGTATCGCGAAGAGGCTGCAAACGCTGAAGCCGGACTAAACGATCGCGGTACTGCTGAGGTTTTGGTACAGAAGCATCGTTCTGGTCCAACTGGCAACTTGAGTCTGCTCTTCAACAAGGCATACACCCAGTTCGTTGACGACCCAGAGTGATCTAGTGAACTAACGCCTCATTTGTAGGCGGATGAATAGTTACCTTGGCATCTTTGTCCATTGGTGGTTTTTCAGCCAGCATCAATGTCAACGCTTCTATTTTTTCTTCGTCTGTAAATTCACGAGTGTCGAAACAAAATTCAACGGTATTGCCGTCCGGATCGCTTGTATAAATGCTGACGCAAAACTCGTGATCTACTTCTGCCACCATGTGTCCGTGCGCGGTCCAGTTCTTGCGGCGTTCATCAAGAAATTCCCGACTGCCTGCAAAGTATGCAAAGTGATTCACCCAACCAGGAAGTCCAACTGCCTTGTTGATGTCAGTGGGGTATCCGTCTTTCCATTGCACATCATGAATATCCCAAAATGCAATCATGCCTTGTGAGCCGGTGTCGTAGAAAACGTGGCGAGCCCAGCCATCGGGAGAACCTGGAACTGGTCCGATGATTGTTTTCACCAAGGAAAAGCCCATCACTTCTGTATAGAACTTGTGGGTGGCAGCTAGGTCTTTGGTGGCAAGTGCGACATGATGAAATCCCATGTGGTGAGTCTGCCACGCCTAACCTGAGGAGATGTTCCTCGGAGAAAACCTTCTTGCGTATTTGGTACTTGCATTGGGCGGGGCGTTAGCCGTGGGCAATATTTTGGCCCTCATCAAACCGCCACCAACCGCAAAGGTCGAAGGAGATTTGGTCAAAGCACCAGTAGCGCGAAGTGTTCTGATGGCTGCAGTTGGTGCTCTTGCTGCTGCGTGGTCGTTGGCCAGTCTCCTACGTTGAGAGACGCTGCGAGTACTCTCGCACCATGGCCTTTGGACAACCTGGCGGACCGCCGGCATCAGCAAAACAAGTTCGCGAATTGCTAGAGCTGCTCCATGCGGCCGGGCACTCAGATTTCAGGGACGCCCGGGGCCCGTTGGGGTTCAACCAACGCCAAGCGGGGGGTAAGTTCACTCGCGATGAGGCCGACACCTTTATTGCCCAGCTCCAAGAGTGGGCTGAAATTGCCGAATCAGCAGATGCCGTACCCACCCCGGTGGTGCCGGCACCATCAATGAAGCCAAAGGCCACAGCAGTGGAGAAATCCCTGAAATCGGTGCCAACCGAGGTGTTGGCGGCCGAATTGCAGAGTCGAGGGTGGGTCGTTCTCGAACCGTAACTGAACATAATTCAATAGCGACTAATTATCCACAGGTACGCCTATCATTGTTAGGTGATGTTGTGGATATCTAACGGGACTACCGCCGGTCTGTGGCACCCCACCGTGGTAGCGCCATGAGTCGTCGCCTCCGGCAAGTCTTCGGCACCTTATTAATAGGTGTCCTCGCGTTATCTGCGATGAACATCTTTCTGACACCTAATCGCGTGTGGGCGCAGGGCCCTGGGTCTTTGGAGACCACCTTCAACACTGCGGTTGGTACTTCATTTGCAGCAGTTACGGCTCTTGCCACTGATTCCAGCGGCAATATCTATGTGGGGTACGGCACAACTGTCAAAAAAATTGCCAGTAACGGAAGTTTGACGTGGACGGCAAGTCCAGGCGCTGAACCCAACTCAATCGCCATCGACAGCCTCAGTCGAGTCATCGTGGGAACCCGAATAGGAGTGCGTCGAATCTCATCCACAGGAACTGTGGATGCCACCTTTAACTCGAACTCCGGAGCTACGAATCCGCAGGTGGGTGTTGGCGGCGCAAACGCCACGATCTATTCGGTTGCTTACCAGACTGCACAAGATCGAGTCCTCTTCCTATCGAACTTCTTCAACAGCTCACGGCGACTAGGTGGATTAACCAATACCGGAATTGAAGATTCGACCTTTACCCAAAACTCTCTGACGACTACGTCAGCGGCAATGGCACTTGACAGCAACAACAACATTTATGTTGTCGGCCCATCTGGAATGGGATACCTGAAGAGATTCTCATCATCGGGCACCACCACTACATCTGAAACTACGTTTGCCACAAACGTGTCGGGGAAACTGAGTGCCGCACCAACTGCTGTTGCTATTGATAGCTCCAACAACATTTACGTAGTAGGTGACTTCACTGGCAAAGTAAAGAAGTTCTCATCAGCAGGTGTTGAAGATACAACTTTCAACTCGAATGCAGTAGCCGCTGCGCTTCCTAACGGCGCGCTCACAGTTACGGTCCAAACCGATGGCAAGGTAATTGTCGGCGGATCATTTAGCGGAAACCTCAAACGATTCAATACAAACGGCACACTCGACAGCACATTTGTGTACGACAATGCAACAGGTGGGACGGTTAACAAAGCGATTATGTTGTCCGATGCCTTCATTTTGGCGGGTACGGCCAGCACTCCATTTGTTAAAAAGGTGTACTCGGTCTTTCTTGCGCCAAACACTCCCGGCACGCCGACTGCAGTAGCAGGTGATGCGCGCGCAACTATCACAGTCACGGCACCCACTTCTGGAGTAACGCCAGACGGGTACACAGTCACTGCAGTGGAGGAAACTAGTAAGACATGTACGGTCACTGGTGCGTCCGGGAGTTGCATCATCACTGGACTCACCAACGGATCTAGTTACACATTTACTTCTGTTGCTCTTAATGGAGACAAGACGTCAGCATCACCGTCCGCCGCTTCATCACCTGTCACACCAATTGGTGTCCCACCGGTGTTGCAGTCAGCGGCCATTGATTCTGCTGGCACAACCTTGACATTGACCTACAACGAAGCGCTGAACAGCACAACGGCGCCTACTAGCCAGTTCACTGTTGTTGTTGGAGGTCAAACAGCAACTGTTACCGCAGCAACTGTGAGTGGTTCCACAGTTCAGTTGGCAATGGGTGCAGTAGTGATTCAGGGTCAAGTCGTCACTGTTTCATACGCGGCTCCTACGAGTACTGACTCACCATCAAACCTGGCAATTCAGGACGCGTTAGGAATGGATGCTGTGTCGTTCTCTGCAACAAGCGTGACGAATGGTTCCCAAGTAGACCAGACAGCTCCAACGTATGTATCCGTTGCCAACACCACGGCTGGTACAACAATCACGCTCACATACAATGAAAATCTCTCTACAACTACGGCACTAGCCAGTGCGTTTACAGTGACCAACGGTGCCGACACCATTCCAGTTTCATCTGTGGTTACAACTTCTGGTACGAGGACCGTAGTACTTACTTTGGCGTCGCCAGTTGGTCAGAGTAAAACCGTAACGGTGGCCTATGCAGCACCAAGTACCGATGCAACAACTGCTAACAGTGCAATCCAAGACGTGGCTGGTAACGACGCACCTTCATTTAGTGCAATAACTTTGGGGACGAATAGTTCCACTGTTGACCAGACGGGCCCCGTGTACTCGACAGGTTCCGTTGCATCTAATGGACTAAGCATCACGGTCACATTCAACGAGAACCTACATACGACCTCGTTACCACTTGCTTCAAGTTTTACTGTTCTTTCAAATGGCTCATCAGTTCCCATTAGTTCTGTCGCACTTGGTCCAAATAACACAACAGGCCTTAGGTCGATAGTGCTCACGTTGGGCACTGTCATTGGCCAAAGCAAAACCGTCACAGTTGCCTATGAGGCTCCTACCAGTAACAGCGCAACAACTAATTTGGCGATTCAGGACCTTATCGGTAACGATGCTTCTTCCTTGGCGGCAACAACCGTGAGCAATGGTTCTACGGTCGACCAAACTTCACCAGTATTGAGTTCGGCGAGCGTTGCTGCGAACGGGCTCACACTTACTCTTAACTACAACGAGACCCTCCGTGATCCGCGAGCTGCGGCGAGCACTTTTACTGTTCTGGTAAATGGATCACCAGTGACAGTCTCATCAGTTGCGGCCAGCGGCTCCACATCAACAGTGGTGCTCACTCTTGCGACTGCTGTTGGAAGCGGCAAGGCTGTGACGGTTGCGTACAGCGCACCTGCAGTCGATGCGGGCACTACGAATGCTGCAATTCAAGACACGACGGGTAATGATGCAGCGTCATTTTCGGCAACAACCGTGACGAACGGTTCCACTGTTGACCAGACCGGCCCAATCATTAGTACTGCCGTCCTCGGAACTAATGGCACCACATTAACTCTGACGTACAACGAAACAATCCGGTCGACTACTGCAACCACAGGTGATTTTGTTGTGACAGTAGCTGGCACCCCGGTAACTATTTCATCGGTTACTGCAGCAGGTACTAATTCAACTGTTGTCTTAACATTGGCCTCTGTAGTGGCGAACGATAAAACATTGACTGTTGCTTATACGGCACCCACATCAAACTCCGCGAATACAAATCCTGCAGTGCAGGACGCCACGGGTAATGATGCAGATTCCTTTGCGGCAAGATCAGTAACAAACAACTCCACTGTCGATACTTTGCGCCCCACCATCTCGACAGCCACAGTGACGTCGTCAGGTACTGAAGTCAATCTACTTTTTAGTGAACCTGTGAGGTGTACTACTGCAGCTACATCAGACTTTGGAGTTCAGGTAAATGGGGTACCGGTGACACTGTATTCTGGATTCAGCATCAGTTGCACAAATAACGCAGTTTTTAACAACACACTTACTTTGCGACTTTCAGGTGTCACTGTCACATCGAACCAGACCGTAAGCGTGTCGTATACAGCCCCATTAGATGACTTGTCGATTTCGAACGCAGCCATGCAAGACATGACAGGTAATGACATGTTGACAGTATCGGGTTTTGCCGCAATCAATAGTTCCTCAGTAGCGCCCGACTTACGCGCACCCGTGTTTTCATCTGCGGTAACAAACACCGCAGGCACATTGTTGACACTGACATATGACGAAGCGTTGATTTCAACAACCGCTCCTACATCTGCATTTACCGTCACAATCGACGGCGTGGATTTTCAGCCAAGCGCGGTTGCTATCTCGGGGACCACAGTTCGGCTCACAATGGGAACAGCAATTGAATTTGGGAAAACTGTAACGGTCTCGTATGCAGCCCCGACAGTTGATACATCAGCATCAAACTCAGCCATTCAAGACGCATCTGGCAATGACTCGGTGTCGCTTGTCGGTGCTGCCGTCTCTAACTTTTCAACAGCGGGGCCAGACGTTACTGCGCCCACTCTCAGTACTGTCTCTGCTTCAGGTACGACAGTTACCTTGACTTTCAATGAGACCTTGCGTTCTACCACTGCAGGAACCGATAAGTACACAGTGTTCATTGGTAATGACGCAGTTACTGTAAGTGCCGCGTCCGTCAGTGGGTCAACTGTCGTATTGACTCTTGCATCGGCAATACCAAGTGGGGAATTGGTATCGGTTTCGTATTCTGCGCCGACTTCCAGCACCTCAACCGGTAATGCTGCAGTGCAGGACTACGCCGGTAATGATGCCGCCTCATTTAGCGGCAATAACCGCACCACTAGTACAGCGTGGTCATGGTTGGGTACTCCCGCACACAACACGAGTTGCACTGGCGGCATGTATGCAGAGTCTGCTCGCCAACGTTCACTACCAAACGGTGTTACATACAGTGTGGCCGTCAGTGGTCCTTATGTATGTATGTGGGAAGCATCAGAATCATTGAGCGACCGAGGTGGTACTACTTCAAACTTCTCAAGAACTGGATTGATTACAGATCCGGGCGTTTACATTTCGAGCCTCGAACCATTGACAACTACTGGAGATACAAACTGCACTCTGTACACAATGGGCGCAACATTGTCCAAGTGTCTCAACCGCGGTTTTGTCACTATGACATTCTCAGAACCAACCCTTAATCCCGTCATCTCTTTTGCAGGGTGGGGTGGCGCAGATGGTGGAGCAAAATCATGGTCAGAACTTGAACTTGTAACGCCTGGTGTCTCGCTCACGATGTTGTCTGGTACAAACCTTCAGGTTATTGGCGGCACATATGTTGGCGTTGTGGATCCATCACCTGGAACTAGGTGCACTAACAGTATTCCTGCAGGTTGTGGCTCGTTGCAGGTAAACGGCACCGTGACTGAAGTGAGTTTCAAACTCAACTACAACTCAAATGGAACTGGTTGGGGCAACGAGGACCAGTGGAACATGGTTGCAAGCGTTGTTGAGGACTTTGGACAGTTGCCAGTTGGGTATGACACGCCTGCTGCTAGCCACGTGGTGGGAAGCCTCAAGCTTGGTTCGGCTGTTACTGCTGACAACCTAAACGTTCTTTATGGCACTACAAATGCTGATGCGGTAAGCGCTGGCGCAGCAATTCCAGCAACTGAAGACGGTGTGTCATCCTTGGGTGCACTCGGAGTAGCAGATATCGGCAGTACTTATAGTCTCCCGGTTTCGATGACGGGCGTAGATCGCACAGCAAAATTGTGCGGGTGGATTGACTTCAACAGAGACGGCACGATGTCGCTTGCTGAACGAACGTGCGCTGCAGACCCAGCAGCCGGTGCAACAAGCGCCACATTAAGTTGGACCGTGCCGTCAGACATTGCTGCCGGACTCACTTACGCTCGCATTCGACTGAGTTACGACCCAGTTCCAACCCCTAGCAGCAAAGTTTCTTCAGGTGAGGTTGAGGACTATTCCATCACAATTGCTTCTTCTGCAGTTCCAAATGCAGTGAATGACACTTCAACCAATGCTCAAGACATCAATCAGGTCATCTCGCCATTAACAAATGACAACTTCGAAGTTGGTTATCCGGCAGACAACGCAACGCTCTTCCTCTGCGGATACGGTTCTGGGCCATTCACATGTGACAAAACCTCGCTGACGGTTCCCGGAGAAGGTACCTACACGGTTAATAGCAATGGCACAGTGACGTTTGATCCACTGCCGAATTACGTGGGCACCGCAACTGCTGTGCAATACCAGATTTCCGATACACAAGCTCGCGCGCGCACTGCCACCATTACGCCAACTGTTACTCCGTCGCCTACCGCTAGTGCTGATACGACTAGTGATTACGTCAATGTCACACAATCTAAAGATGTGTTAACAAATGACACGGCAGGTGTAGGAATACTTTCTCCGTCTACCGCAAGGTTGTGCTCTGCCGGCCAGTCACCATCTTCCTGCACGGCCACAACAGTTTCTGTCACTGGTGGTGTGTATACGTTGAATACCTCTACTGGAGTCATCACATTTACGCCAACTACGGATTGGGTGGGTACTGCACCGGCAGTGACGTATCAAGTTGCCGACGGATCAGGACAAGTGACCTCCTCAACATATACGCCAACGGTTGTTTCACAACCCACAGCAGCAAATGACGTTTCATCTGCTGACTACGACGTCACGCAAACTATTCAGCCGCTTCTTAATGACTCTCCCGGTGGTTCACCGCTTGTTGCCTCCAGTCTGAAACTGTGCGGCATTGATAATCCCGATACATCGACCAATGAAACAGAAAGCCCAAACAACTGTACGAAAACCTCACTGACAATTCCTGGTGAAGGTACGTACACGGTAAATAGTGATGGAACGGTCACATTTAATCCTCTTCCTACTTTCTATGGCTCTGCATCTCCACGGACATATCAGATATCTGATGCGCTTGGTGAAACCGCTAGTGCCACCATCACACCTACTGTTGGAACTCCGCCGCTACCTGTGGCACAGGCGAATACATCGAGTGGCGATTACGACACCAACCAGACATTGTCACCAATAGATGGTGATACTGCTGGTTCGGCTTCGTTCCCACTGCAGGTATCGAGCATCAGGCTGTGTGGTCTTGCAGATAACACAGTTACTCCAGCGGTGGCTGCAGAGACACCAAATAGTTGTGCGCAGACAACGGTGACTGTTCCTGGCGAAGGCACGTACACACTCAATACCAGTACCGGTGTCGTTACATTTAACCCGTTACCTACCTTCACTGGCCAAGCGCAAACCCCAGTGACTTATCAGGTGAAGGATTCCCTTGATAGGTATGTGAACTCAACCCTTACGCCAACTGTTGGACCGCCGCCATTGCCAACGGCAACTGCCGATGCGTTAACAAGGGATTACGACACGAATCAAACGTATACACCAACGTCTAATGACACTCCTGGCGCATCAGATTTCCCGATTTCGGCGACGTCGGTGAAGTTGTGCGGCATTAGTCCTGTGCAGACACCGAATAGTTGCGACAAAACGTCGCTCACTGTTCCTGGTGAAGGTACGTACACAGTTAACTCTGATGGATCTGTCACGTTTGATCCGTTGCCAACGTTTACGGGAACAGTGGCAACACCGGTGACTTATCAGGCGAAAGATTCGCTCGATCGATTCATCAATACAACAATTACGCCAACCGTTGGCCCGCCACCAGTTCCCACGGCTTCGCCAGACGCAATTGCTGATCTGTATGACACGAACCAGTCGTATACGCCATTATCTAATGACACGGCTGGTACTTCTGACTTCCCACTGTTGGCGACGTCGGTGAAGTTGTGCGGCATTAGTCCTGTGCAGACACCGAATAGTTGCGACAAAACGTCGCTCACTGTTCCTGGTGAAGGTACGTACACGGTTAACTCTGATGGCTCTGTGACGTTTGATCCGTTGCCATCGTTCGCGGGTCAGGTTCAAACTCCGGTGAGGTATCAGGCGAAAGATTCACTTGATCGATTCATCAATACAACAATTACTCCAACAGTTGGCCCGCCACCAGTGCCAACCGCAACTGCGGATGCGATTACAGATGCGTATGACACGAACCAGTCGTATACGCCATTATCTAACGACACGGCTGGCACTTCTGACTTCCCATTGTTGGCGACGTCAGTGAAGTTGTGTGGTCTTGCAGATGCAGGGGCTACGCCACCAGTGGTTGCAGAAACGCCAAATACTTGTTCGAAGACATCTCTTACGGTTCCGGACGAAGGAACATACACAGTTAATAGTGATGGCTCCGTGACGTTTGATCCGTTGCCATCGTTTACGGGAACAGTGGCAACTCCTGTGCGGTATCAGGCCAATGACTCTCTCGATCGATATGTCAATACGACAATCACGCCAACTGTAAATGAGCCGCCAGGACCTTTGGCGCGACCAAATACCTCAAGTGGCGACTACAACACCAACCAAACTATTGATCCGTTGGGTAACGACAGGCCAAGCTCGGCTTCATTCCCGCTGGATTCAGCGTCGGTGAAGTTATGTGGTCTTGCAGATGCAGCTGCAACACCACCAGTGGCAGCTGAAATACCAGACAACTGCACAAAGAGCTCGGTAACAGTTCCTGGTGAAGGCACCTACACACTGAATACGGCCACCGGGATTGTCACATTTGATCCCTTGTCAACATTTACGGGAACAGTGGCAACTCCTGTGAGGTATCAGGCCGAAGACACATTGGGTCGTTCGGTTGATTCAACCATTACGCCAACTGTTGGTCCGCCACCAGTTCCGACCGCTTCATCTGACGCGATTACAGATTTGTATGACACGAACCAGACATATACGCCATTAGATAATGATGATGCAGGCACGACAGACTTCCCACTAGATGCAACCTCAGTGAAGTTGTGCGGCATTAGCCCTGCGCAAACGCCGAATAGTTGTGACAAGACTTCGCTGACTGTTCCTGGTGAAGGTACGTACACGGTGAACTCTGATGGCTCTGTCACATTTGATCCGTTGCCGTCGTTTACGGGAACAGTGGCAACACCGGTGACATACCAGGCGAAAGATTCTTTGGACCGTTACGTGAACTCCACAATCACACCAACGGTTGGAGTTCCTCCAGTGCCAACTGCTTCACCTGACGCGATACGCGACGCCTATGACACGAACCAGACGTATACGCCGTTGAGTAATGACACGCCCGGTGCTGCGTCATTCCCGCTTACTGCTTCGTCGGTGAAGTTGTGCGGCATTAACCCTGTGCAAACGCCGAATAGTTGTGACAAGACTTCGCTGACTGTTCCTGGTGAAGGTACGTACACGGTGAACTCTGATGGCTCTGTCACGTTTGATCCGTTGCCGTCGTTTACGGGAACAGTGGCAACGCCGGTTACGTACCAGGCGAAAGATTCTTTGGACCGTTATGTGAACTCCACAATCACGCCGCGTGTTGACCCACCAACTGCGCCAAGTGCTGCCCCTGAAACCAAATCTGTCTTGCCTGGGTCTACTGCAACATTTACAACAGTGATTGGTTCGAGCGGACTTGGCACAGGTACAGGGTTGCAGTCAGGCTCTACGAACGGTCCGTGTCTTGTAGACCCATCGACAACTTTGTGTGGAACAACTGTGAACATCTCTGGTGAGGGCACTTGGACAATTAATCAGACAACGGGTGTTGTTACCTTTACCGCGTCATCTTCGATTCCTTCTGGTACTAGGACTCCAGTGACGTATCGCATCACAGATGTCATTGGCCAAACGACCACAAGCACTCTTACTCCGGTCGTTCCGCCACCACCGGATGCAAAGAATGACACCTCTAGTGGTCTGTATGACGCAAACCAAGTGATTGTCATACTCGGTAACGATGATCCTGGTCATGTGAGCGCGCCATTGGTTGCCTCAACTGTGAAGTTGTGTGGAATTACACCAGCGGAGACTCCAAATAGCTGCACACAAACGTCCGTCACGGTTCCTGGTGAAGGAACGTACACGGTGAATGCAAATGGCTCTGTCACGTTTGATCCTTTGCCAACCTTTATCGGCACTGTGACGACACCAGTGAAATATCAGGTTGCTGACACATTGGGTCAAATTGATAATGCAACAATCACTCCGACAGTCATTGCTCCTGCAATCACTGTTGTAGATGACACAAACACGGGCCCGTATGACACGAACCAAATAATCGCCGTATTGACAAACGACACTCCGTCGGCACAATGGGTTCCATCTTCTGTGAAGTTGTGTGGCATTTCACCTGTGGAGACTCCAAACAATTGCACACAAACGTCCGTCACGGTTCCTGGTGAAGGAACGTACACAGTGAACTCCGATGGCACGGTCACTTTCAATCCACTTCTTACATTTACCGGTGTCGCACAAACTCCCGTTACATATCAAGTGACTGATGTATTGGATCGTACTGCAGATGCTGAGATCACCCCCACCGTGTTGCCGCCACCTCCACCGATAGCGACTCCCGAGACGCGTGTAGTTGTTCCAAGTGGAACTGCAACATTCACCAATGTGATTGGCACGTCAGCCTTGGCTAGTGGTGTGCAATTACAAACCGGAACTACAAATGGGCCATGTTTGGTTGACCCTGCTACATCAGTGTGTGGAACCACCGTGGTGATTGCTGGTCAGGGAACTTGGACCATTGATCGAACAACTGGAGTAGCGACATTTGTTGCTGAAGCGGGAATACTTCCAGGAACGAAAACTTCGGTGACGTATCGTGTCACGGACTTCGCAGGCCAGACCGCAACGAGCACCCTGACACCGATTGTGCCGCCGCCACCTTCCGCAACTGATGATTTCTCCTCTGGACCATTTGATACAAATCAGTCACTGACTCCATTTAGCAATGACTCTTTTAATTCTCTGGCACCAGTGCGTGCTGCAAGCTTGAAGCTATGTAGTTCCACAGAGAATCCAAATGGTTGCACGCAATCAAGTGTTGTGGTGCCAAACGAAGGCACCTACACAGTGAACTCCGATGGCACGGTCACATTTGACCCTCTGCCCACTTTCATTGGGACTGCTACTCCAATGCCGTATCAGGCTGAAGATATTTATGGTCGCTTTGTTGATGCAACACTCAACCCGACCGTGTCTGCGCCAAGTGCTCCGGTAGCACTTCCTGAAACCAAGATTGTCTTACCAGGGGGCACCATTACGTTTACCAACGTCATCGGCACTTCTGCCTTGGCAAGTGGCGCTCAACTGCAATCTGGTGCTACCAACGGTCCGTGCTTGGTAGACCCTGCTACGTCTCTGTGTGGAACCACAGTGGTGATTGCTGGTGAAGGAACCTGGACACTGAATCAAACGACTGGCGTTGCAACGTTTGTTGCAGAACCAGGAATCACCGTCGGAACGAAAACTCCGGTGACGTATCGCGTCACTGACGCCGTCGGACAAACAGCAACTAGCACTTTGACACCGATTGTGCCGCCACCACCTACGGCAGTCAACGATGCACAAACTGGGCCTCTAGATATAAATCAGACGTACACGCCGTTGAGTAATGACTCATTCAGTGCTCTCTCTGCAGCGTCGCCTGCGACCCTCAGGTTGTGTGGTGCAGGTCAGATACCAAATAACTGCGATAAGACGACAGTTGTTGTAGCAAATGAAGGAACGTACACCGCCTACTCCGATGGTCGAGTCATCTTTGACCCATTACCAACGTTCATTGGTACAGCTACACCTATCTCATATCAAGTGTCAGACATTTATGGGCGAACTGTAAACGCAACCATCACGCCCACCATTCTTCCGCCACCTATTCCTGCAGCAACGCTGGACACTGGTAAGGCAAAAGAAGGGAAGACTGTCGTGTTATCTCCGTGGTCTAATGACTCAGCAGGTACGGTCACAGCAGGGCAAACCGGCAAGGCAGCACTTGTTCCAACGAGTGTTCGACTGTGCCCTCTCTCAACAGTTGTTACTTCTGATGTACTGGCAGCGGGCCAATCAGATCCGTCATGCACTCTCTTGAAAATAAAAACTGCGGATGGAACGTATACGGTCGACCCAAAGACTGGCAAAGTCTCCTTTGTTCACCGAAAAGGTTTCACAGGTGCAGTCACACAGCCAGTGCCGTATCAGATTGCGACGGACTGGAAAATTCCATCGGGAGCTCTCACTGCACGAAGCATGCTCGTCCCAACCATCGTGTCGCTTCGTACACCTATGGTGACGGTGGGCGACAGAGTCTGGCGTGATGCAAACGGAGATGGTTACCAGAATTTCACAGACCTTGGAATTGCTGACGTAAAAGTGTCTATCCGAACTGCATCTGGTGAAGTTGTGGTTGACATCAACGGCAACGAAGTTGGACCGCAACTCACCGACAAGAACGGCAAATACAAGTTCACTGATCTCCCTGCCGGCAAGTACAAAGTCACTGTTGAGTATCCGAAGGGCTTCCGACCAACGATCGCGAACCGTAAGGGACGAGAGAAAAACTCTTCGACCAACACCGCTATGTCGCGCCAATTGGCATTGGGAGAAAGCGACAATTCATTGGACTTTGGCATGGTCGGGCGCCGCAAACCAGGCTTGGCGCATACGACGTAAAGGTAACCGTTGCGTCTGTTGTCCCTACCTAACACAGTCGGTGATTCTTTTTCCTTTGTGTGTACGATGAATTCATGAGTGAAAAACCGAATACGCGCCAACAACTCATTGAAGCCGCTATGGACGCAATCGCCTACGGTGGCGAAAGTTCCGTGCGTGTGAGCGCGATTGCCAGTGCAGTGGGAGTGAAGGAACCGTCGGTTTATCACTTCTTTAAAAATCGTGATGCACTCATAGAGGCTGCACAGATTGAACGTTATCGCCTGAGCTATTCAGAGATGATTGTGCCATTCGAGATGGCAGCAGAGATGTCGGAAACTCAAGAAGAGTTCGAGAGCGCCGTCCGAAAAGTCTTTTCGTTGGTGTATTCATCAGAGAGAATTGAAATTCGTTCCATTCGAAAAAATGTCATGGGTGCTGCGCAGTCCAGCGAGGTTATTGCCAAAGCCATCAGCGAAATCAACCATGAAACAGCGAGCACGCTTGCTCGGGTGATGGTCTTTGGCCAAGAACGAGGATGGGTCACCAAGGATTTAGACCCTTTGGCGTTGGCCTATTGGGGCATTGGGCAATTAAATGGCCGGGTGATGGCAGAAATGAATGCTGGTCTTGTCAATCTGGCCGAGTGGGACAAGGTGTCCGTCGAAGCCGTTTTGGCCGTTTATCGATACAAAGCTCCCAAATAGAGGCATTGCGATGAATTCATCGCGGTCAAAGTGGCCTATTTGGCTAGGGTTTGACCTGTGATTCTTTCAGACAGAGACCTTCGTGCCGAGATCAACAATGGCCGCATCATTATCGAGCCATTCGATGAAACCTGCGTGCAACCCAGCAGCATCGACGTGAAAGTCTCGAATCTTTTTCGTGTATTTCGTAACCACACCGCGGCGGTTCTTGATGTGAAGAAAGATCTCACCGATCTCACTGAATTGGTAGAGGTGGCCGAGGGCGAGTCATTTATGTTGCACCCAGGGGAATTCGTTTTGGGCTCAACACTTGAGCGTGTTGCTGTCCCTACAGATCTGGTTGCTCGCGTAGAAGGTAAGAGTTCTCTTGGTCGTCTTGGTCTCGTGATTCACTCCACTGCAGGTTTTATCGATGCTGGCTTTGACGGGCACGTCACTTTGGAGTTGGCAAATCTTGCAAACCTTCCGATCACTTTGTATCCCGGCATGAAGATTGGCCAGATCAGTTTCATCAAGATGACATCACCGGCAGAAAAGCCGTATGGCTCTGGCGCTAAAGGTTCGAAGTACCAAGGACAGCGCGGGCCAACACCGTCGCGCTATTTCGAGAACTTTCAGTAACTCATGGCGAAAGAAATCAAACAGTCTGCAAAGTTGGAGCATGTCCTATATGACATCCGCGGGCCGGTTCTAGAAGAAGCGAAACGCCTTGAAGATCAGGGCCATCGCATCATGAAGCTGAACATTGGTAATCCATACCCGTTTGGTTTTGAAGCACCGCCAGAAATTTTGGTGGACGTCACGCGTCACTTACAAGAATCTCAGGGCTATTCCGATTCGCAAGGTATTCGTTCTGCACGCACAGCAGTTGTGCAGCACTATCAGGATCGCGGAATCGACATCACGAATCCCGACGACATTTGGCTGGGCAATGGCGTGAGCGAATTGATTCAACTTTCACTGAACGCACTGCTCGATGAAGGCGATGAAGTTCTTATTCCCGCACCTGATTATCCGTTGTGGACTGCAAGCACCAGCCTTGCTGGCGGTAATCCCGTGCATTACCTATGTGATGAAGACGATGAATGGAATCCAAACTTGGATGACCTGCGTTCAAAAATCACAAGTCGTACCCGTGCGATTGTGGTGATTAACCCCAATAACCCAACAGGTGCTGTGTATAGCAAGAAAGTGCTGCGCGAAATAGCAGACCTTGCAATTGAGCACAATCTCCTTGTTTTTGCAGACGAAATCTACGACAAGATTTTGTATGACGATGCAGTGCACCACACCTTTGCTGCTCTTGCACCAGATTGTTTGGTTTTTACATTCAACGGATTATCAAAGGCGTATCGCCTTGCTGGTTTCCGTTCCGGATGGATGATGGTGACTGGGCCGCGTAAGCATGCCGAGAGTTACATCGAAGGCATCAACATGTTGACGAATATGCGACTCTGCTCAAATGTTCCTGCGCAACACGCTATCCAAACTGCACTTGGTGGTCGCCAGAGCATTAAAGATCTCATCCTTCCTGGCGGTCGTCTTCTTGCACAACGCGACGCTGCAGTCACCGCACTGCGCGCTATTCCCGGAGTGTCAGTGGTTGAACCCAAAGGCGCTTTGTATGTGTTTCCAAAGCTCGACCCGCAGATGTATCCGATTGCGGATGATCGTCGTTTTGTGCTGGATTTTTTGCGCGCTGAAAAAGTTCTGCTCGTACAGGGCACTGGTTTTAACTGGCCAACGACTGATCACGTTCGCATTGTGACGTTGCCGTGGGCTAAAGACCTCACAGAGGCAATCGGCCGTCTTGGCAATTTCTTGTCTACGTATACGCCACCGAAATAGCGGCGTTTACTATTCGCCGGGGCTAGCAGCTAACGGTGCACTCTGTTCGGCTAAACGGCGCTCACCGTTTTCCAATGCATCCATGAGGTGAATTGCAATGTCTGCAACTTTCACGGTGTCTTCTTCAGCACCAGCAGCCTTCACGCCATCGTCGAGCATGATGTAGCAGAAGGGGCATGCAGTTGCGACGCGACTTGCGCCAGTACTGATTGCCTCTTGAGCACGTTCGTCATTGACTTTGGTACCAATTGACTCTTCCATCCACATGCGAGCACCACCAGCGCCGCAGCACATACCTTTTGTTCCGTTGCGTGGCATCTCAACAATTTGTACGCCCTTGATGGAACCAACAATCTTTCGAGGTGCTGAGTACACGTCGTTGTGGCGACCCAAGTAGCACGAGTCGTGATACGTGATGCGGTCTTCGAGTGACGCATTACGGATATCGAGCTTGCCTGTATCAATGAGGTGTTCGAGGAACTCACTGTGGTGAACCACTTCGTAGTTACCACCCAATTGTGGGTACTCGTTCTTCAACGTGTTGAAGCAGTGCGGGCATTGCGTAATGATCTTGCGCACTCCCATGCCGTTCAGCATTTCAATGTTTGGAATTGCGAGCATCTGGAAGAGGTATTCGTTACCAGAACGACGAGCAGAGTCACCTGTGCACATTTCGCTTGGTCCCAGAATGGCAACATCAATGTCTGCGCGCTCGAGCAACTTGGCCATTGCTTGCGTGACTTTCTTGTTCTTGTCATCGAAGGAACCGGCACAGCCCACCCAGTACAAGTACTCGTGATTGAAAGCAGCACCTGGGTCGACAACATCGACGTTCAAGTCTTTGGCCCAATCGGCACGATCATCCTGGTTCATGCCCCAAGGGTTTCCTTGGTTTTCCATGGCGCGGTATGCGTTGCCAAGCTCCGCAGGGAAATTGCTTTCCATGAGTGACAAGTAACGACGCATGTCGAGGATCTTGTCGAGAATTTCAATATGCACAGGGCAAATCTCGTCGCATGCTTTACATGTAGTGCACGCCCACACTTCTTCTGCAGTGATTCGTTCAAACAACGAATTCGCACCAATGGTGATTTCTGAATCAACGGAGAGTGGTGGAGAAACCATTCCGCCAGCTGCGTGAGTAGCTGTTGCAGCCATTACTTCGCCGGTCTTTAGAACAATCTCGCGAGGGTCAAGTGGCTTACCTGTTGCATGCGCAGGGCACACGCTTGTGCAGCGACCACACATAGTGCAGGCATCGGTATCAAGCAATTGCTTCCACGTGAAATCTTCAACCACTGCAGCGCCAAAACTCTCGAGAGAAGTCTCGGTGAGGTTAGGCATTGCACGCATTGCACCCTTCGGGCGATCGCGGTCTTTGAGGTACATGTTTAACGGTGAGGTAAAAATGTGGCGCAACATGGTGATTGGCAACAAAGCCAAGAAGGCAATGAATGAAACAACGTGGGCGACCCACATTGCCTGATGCCAATTCTCTAATGCGTTGAGCGAAGATCCGTCGACCAACTGTGAGAGTGGGTAACCAATAAAGGACCAACTCTCAAACGACATGTCTTTGCCACCGACGGTAGAGACAGCAATGCGGAACATTTCTGCGCCGAAACCGGTGAGGCCAATAGCCAACATCACACCAAGGATGATGCCGTGCTCTTTCTTCGTTTTGATGCGAATGCGATACGGCTGCTGCACGTAGCGACGAATGATGGCCCACACGACACCAATGGTGAATACGAGTCCGGCGAAATCACCAACAAACACATAGCCCTGGTACACGCCGCCGTGGAGGAACTTCAGTGACTCGGGTAATTGGTGGTCCAACTCAAGAACGGTGGTGACTCCGAGAAGAACAAGGAAACCGAAATACATCATGGAGTGCATGAGGCCCGCAGCACTATCGCGCAACAACGTACGCATGTAGACGCCGGCACGATAATCAGCAAGACGACGCTTTGCGTTCTTTGGTGTTGTGCGTCGGCGATCAGGTGCACCACGTTCCCAGTTGCGAATGCGATTGGCGAACTGGAATGAACCCCACACCAACATGGCGGGAAGGATTGTGTAGAAGGCAGCCTGCAACGGACCAGGGATTCCTTCGAACACTTCACGTGTGACTTCAGAGGTTGCGTGCCACTTTGTGAACTGCGGAACGATGCCCGATAACAAAGTGAAGGTACCCATGCCGATGCCGATGGCTATCGACATTTGGTAGGGGCGAAGGCGCTTGGGGCCATTCTCGGTGGTGGGAGACGCGTTGCTACTCATGCGTCCATAACGCTAGTGGTCGCAGGGGCTAAGAACCCGACCCGTCAAAGGGTTATGGACCTAAAAGATGTGAAATCAGCCGTAGTGGGCGCGGTCAAGTTCGCGTACTCGGGTGGCCAAAGCCTTGAGCAACTTGCGAGAGATCGCTGGGATGTTTTCAATGGCACCCTTGAGGGCACGCTCGGAAACAACAAGGAGACGCACGTCGGTGTCGGCAATGACTGCTGCTGTGCGTGGGCCATGGTCGAGCAGAGACAACTCGCCGACAACAGAGCCAGCTTTTGCAGTGCCAATCTTTTTGCCGTTGCGCTTTACAGTGGCGGAACCTTCCAAGATGACGTAGGCCTCGCGACCAGTTTGCCCTTGATCCATGATGATGGTGCCGGCTTTGAGAACTCTCTCGGAGGAACTTTTCACTACGAGACCGAGTTCTTTTGGAGAGCATTCGGAGAACAATGCAATGTTGCGAAGGTGATCAACTGAGGTTTTTGTGCTTGCCATGTGCATAAGTGTACGCCTATTTGGAGGGCACATTTATCACTGTGACTAATGCGACTTTGCTTGGTTCGCAACACCTTCAATAGCAGCACGAATCTTTTCCTGGTCACCGAGATACGAGACATTTTCAATCTGCAGTGAGTCAGACAGCGCATACAAACGTGGCACTCCTGTTGGGATATTGAGCTCTGCAATATCTGCTTCCGAGATTCCTTCAAGCGCCATTACAAGTGCTCGAAGTGAGTTGCCGTGTGCTGCAATCAGGACATTCATTCCAGCCCGAAGTTGGGGGACCACGGTCTCGTGAAAATGGGGGACCACGCGCTCCACCACATCTTTGAGGCATTCAGTGGCGGGCAATAACGCCGGATCAATAAAGCGGTATCGAGAATCTGTGGCGGGGTGTTCGGGGCTACTGCTATCAACGGGTGGTGGTGGAACATCGAAACTGCGCCGCCACACCTTGGTTTGTGCTTCGCCGTGCTGTTCTGTGGTGGCCTTCTTGTCCAGACCCTGCAAAGCCCCGTAATGGCGCTCGTTCCATTTCCAGTGCCGTTGCACGGGGAGCCACACCTGGCCCATGCCATTCAGGGCAAGGTGGCAGGTCATGACAGCGCGGGTCAATAAAGAGGTATGGGCCACATCGAAACTCAGGCCCGCCTCGGCCATAACGGTTCCGGCTGCAGCAGCCTCTTCTAGGCCCTGGGCGGAGAGGGGCACATCGTGCCAGCCAGTAAAGAGGTTCAGTTCGTTCCACGTGCTTTGGCCGTGGCGTAGGAGGACAAGTTTTCCGAGCACGTTCTCATCGTATGCCGAACCCATTGGTACGGCGAAACAAGGCTCATCTCCGAAGTTGAGTGTAGTTGTATCAACTTTTCTGCTACGGAAGTTGTTATCTAGTCTGAGCCCCCTTATTCTGACAATACCCCCGCTCTGGTGCCCCCCACCACAGCACATACAAGAGGAGTCATCACCATGGCAAAAGCAGTCGGCATCGACCTTGGAACCACCAACTCAGTTGTGTCAGTTCTTGAAGCAGGCGAACCAGTTGTTATTCCGAACGCAGAAGGCGCACGAACCACACCATCCATCGTGGCCTTCTCAAAGTCCGGCGAAGTTCTCGTTGGTGAAGTGGCAAAGCGTCAAGCCATCACCAACCCAGATCGCACATTTCGCAGCGTGAAGCGCGAGATGGGTAAGTCATGGACATCGCCTGACATCGACGGCAAGAAGTACACCGCACAAGAAATCAGTGCGCGCACACTCATGAAGTTGAAGCGTGATGCAGAGGCATACCTTGGCGACACTGTTACCGATGCAGTTATTACTGTTCCTGCTTATTGGGGCGACGCAGAACGTACTGCCACAAAAGAAGCTGGCGCTATTGCTGGTCTCAATGTGTTGCGCATCATTAACGAACCAACCGCTGCAGCACTTGCCTACGGATTGGAAAAGTCTTCGCAAGACGAAATCATTTTGGTATTCGACCTTGGTGGCGGAACATTCGACGTTTCAGTTCTTGAAATTGGTGACGGCGTGTTTGAAGTACGCAGCACCGATGGCGACAAAGTCCTCGGTGGTGACGACTGGGACCAACGCATCATTGATTGGTTGACACAGCAGTTCAAGAGCGCACACGGCATCGACTTGGCACAAGATCGTATGGCAGTACAGCGCCTCAAGGAAGCTGCTGAAAAAGCAAAGATTGAGTTGTCGCAAACACAACAGACGCAGATCAACTTGCCGTTCATTACAGCAACTGCTGAAGGCCCATTGCACCTCGACGAGCAACTCACTCGTTCAAAGTTCCAAGAGATGACAGCAGATCTTGTAGAGCGTTGCCGCGTGAAGTTCGATTCGGTCATTAAAGACGCCGGCCTCACTACTGCACAGATCAATCACGTCATCCTTGTTGGTGGTTCAACTCGTATGCCAGCAGTGCAAGACCTTGTGCAGAGCCTCACCGGAAAAGAGCCAAACAAGTCTGTAAACCCAGACGAAGTAGTTGCTGTTGGTGCGGCAATTCAGGCTGGTGTTCTGAAGGGCGATGTAAAGGATGTTCTTCTCCTCGACGTGACTCCACTGTCTTTGGGTATTGAAACCAAGGGCGGCGTGATGACCAAACTCATCGAGCGCAACACCACTATCCCAACGCGTCGTACCGAGGTGTTCACTACCGCTGAAGACAATCAACCATCTGTAGAAATCAATGTTCTGCAGGGTGAGCGCGAAATGGCTAGCTACAACCAGTCATTGGGCACATTCACATTGGCTGACCTGCCTGCGGCAACACGTGGTACTCCACAAATCGAAGTCACTTTCGATATTGATGCCAACGGCATTGTGCAGGTATCTGCAAAAGACCGTGCCACTGGTAAGGACAACTCGCTTGTCATCACCAGCTCGTCTTCTCTCAGCAAAGACAAGATTGAAGAGATGATTCGCGATGCAGAGGCTCACGCAGAAGACGACAAGCGTCGTCGTGATGAAGCCGAAGTGCGCAACAATGCCGACTCGCTTGTGTATCAAACCGAAAAGGTTTTGCGTGAGCAAGGAGACCAAGTCGCTGCTGATGAAAAGCAAGCAGTTGAAGGCCCTCTTGCTGAACTGAAGACCGCCATTGCCGGAAACGACATTGACAAGATCAAATCAGCTACCGAAACACTTATGGGTGTCAGCCAAGCCTTCACTCAAAAGCTTTATGAAGCAGCAGCACGTGACAGTGATGCAGCCGGAACATCTGCTTCTGGTGCATCAGCAACCAACGATGACGACATCGTTGATGCTGAAATCGTGGACGAGCAGTAAGACATGTCAGACGAAAGTTCGGAACAGCCACTCGAGTCGCCAGACGACAGTGTGCTGTCCACGCCATCACTCGATGATGTCGTTCCAGACGATGCATCTGAAATAATCGAGCACGACATCAATGCTCTGGTTGCAGAACGTGATCAGTTCAAAGACATTGCACTTCGTTTGCAAGCAGATTTCGAGAACTACAAGAAGCGCGTCAACACACAGTTATCCGACGAAACAAATCGTGCCACTGGTCGCCTTGTGGAAGCGATGCTTCCTGTACTCGATGCGTGTGAAGCTGCCTATACCCATGGGGTAGAAGGTGTTGAACCAATCTGGTCAGCACTCATTGCCACATTGGAAAAGCAAGGCCTTGTTGCTCTCGATCTTCTTGATAAGCCATTCGACCCAGCTAATGCTGAAGCAGTGGTTCATGAAGAGGGCGACGGTGGGGAGTCTGTCGTCGTTGAAGTGTTGCGCACTGGTTACGAGTGGAAAGGCCGCGTCTTGCGCGCAGCCATGGTGAAGGTGAAGGGGTAAGTCTTGGCTGCCCAACGCGAGTGGTTTGAAAAGGACTACTACGCAGTTCTCGGTGTGTCGAAAGACGCCACCGATAAAGAAATCACCAAGGCATATCGACGTCTCGCCCGTCAGTATCACCCCGACGCAAACCCGGGTGACACTGCCGCAGAGAACAAGTTCAAAGATATTTCTGCGGCGTATGACGTTGTAGGAGATGAAACCAAACGCACTGAATATGACGAGGTGCGTCGTATGGGACCAATGAGTGGCATGGGCGGCCCTGGTGGTGCACAGAATTTCTCTTTCGATATGGGTGGCGATGGCTTAGGCGACATTCTTGGTCAAATGTTTGGACGCTCTGGTGGCCGTCGCGGCGCATCAAGTGCTGGTCCACAGCGTGGCAAAGATATTGCAACAACTCTCACTCTCGATTTCGTTGATGCTGCTCATGGCATCACAACGTCGTTGCATCTCACTGCAGATGCACAATGCAGTTCGTGTTCAGGTTCTGGTGCACGACCAGGAACATCTCCTAAAACCTGCAGTTCTTGTGGTGGCCGCGGCAGCGTTGCAGACAATCAAGGAATGTTTTCTTTTTCTCAGCCATGTCGCTTGTGCGGTGGCGCGGGTTCCACAATTGAGTTTCCATGTTCCACATGTCGTGGCTCTGGAATCGAGCGACGTCCACGTGAAGTAAATGTTCGTATTCCTGCTGGCGTCGATAACGGACAAAAGATTCGCTTGAAGGGCCGTGGTACTCCTGGTCGTAACGGTGGTCCCGCTGGTGATCTGTTTGTCGAATGTGTTGTCACACCGCACCCATTGTTCGCGCGCGAAGGTCTGAATTTGCTGACTCGCGTCGCTGTTTCATTTACTGAGGCTGTTCTTGGCGCAACTATTTCCGTACCCACACTCGAGGGCACAGAGGTATCGCTGAAGTTGAAGCCCGGTACTCAATCGGGCTCACGTCATCGTGTGAAATCCAAGGGTATTGAAACAGCTAAAAATACAGGTGACCTCATTGTCACTGTCGATGTTGCCGTGCCCACCACTTTGTCTTCCGACGAACGCACAGCAGTGGAAGCGCTGCATGAAGTCTTGTCATCACCACGCAGAAAGGCACAGTCATGAGTACAGATCGAATTCAAGCTGTGTATGTCATTTCGGTGGCTGCTGAATTAGCGGGCATGCATCCGCAAACTTTGCGTATCTATGAGCGCCGTGGCTTATTGACGCCGGCTCGTACAAACGGTGGTAACCGTCGGTACAGCGATGCCGACATTGAGCGCTTGCGTCGTATTGCAGATCTTGCTGCAACTGGAATGAATCTTGAAGGCATTCGTCATGTCATGTCTCTCGAACAAGAAGTGGTGAGACTGCGTAGCGAAGTTGAACAACTGCGCCAAGGCCTTATGCACGCCATTCGTGAAATCGAAAACCGCGGTGGCGCGCTTGTGCCACTGCGTCAAACAGTTGCACGTTTTGGCGAGCGTCCCAGCATCTTTGACCCGAATCGTTAATTGAGGAATTCCTATGGCAATTGATCCAAAAAAATGGACAACTAAAACAACAGAAGCAATTGCTGCTGCTGGCGACCAAACGCGCGCCAACGGAAACCCCGAAGTAACTCCAGACCATGTGCTGCGCGCACTTGTGAGTCAAACAGACACCATTGTTCCTTCGTTACTTCAGAAACTAGGCATTGCTCCTGGCATGCTTCGTAGCAAAGCCGACGATGCCATCGCATCTCTTCCGCGCGCAACTGGTGGTGCAGAACCGCGTATGAATCGTGAGCTCGGCACTGTATTAGAAGACGCAGACACCATCCGACGCGACTTGCACGATGACTACTTGTCTGTAGAGCATCTTGTTCTTGCAATGCATAAGCGTGTGGGCATCGGAACCGAAGAAATGCTTGTTGCGTTGAAAGAGGTTCGTGGTTCCCATCGCGTCACCACCCCTGATCCGGAATCACAATTTGCTGCACTTGAAAAATATGGAGTTGACCTCACTGCACGCGCACGCGCCGGCAAGATTGACCCAGTCATCGGTCGTGATGAAGAAATCCGTCGTGTTATTCAAGTGTTGTCGCGCCGCACAAAAAACAACCCAGTGCTAATTGGTGAACCAGGTGTTGGAAAGACCGCCATTGTTGAAGGTTTGGCGCGTCGTATTGCAGATGGTGATGTTCCTGAAGGTTTGAAAGAAAAGCGTTTGGTGTCTCTCGACATCAGTGCAATGTTGGCTGGCGCAAAGTATCGCGGTGAATTCGAAGAGCGCTTTAAAGCAGTGCTGAAAGAAATCACGGATGCCGATGGTCAGGTCATCACATTCGTAGACGAGATGCACATGCTTGTGGGTGCTGGTGGTGCAGAAGGCGCGATGGACGCCGGCAACATGATTAAACCAATGTTGGCTCGTGGTGAATTGCGCATGGTGGGTGCTACCACTCTCGATGAGTATCGCAAGTATGTAGAGAAAGACCCTGCATTAGAACGACGCTTCCAGCAGGTATACGTGGGCGAACCAACAGTTGCCGACACCATTGCAATTTTGCGTGGCTTAAAAGAGCGGTACGAAGTGCATCATGGTGTGCGTATCCAAGATTCTGCTCTGGTGAGCGCAGCTGTGCTGTCTAATCGATATCTCACGAATAGGTTCTTGCCGGACAAAGCGATTGACCTTATGGATGAGGCCGCTAGCAAATTACGCATTGAAATAGATTCTCTTCCCACAGAGATTGACATTGTGCAACGCCGCATTCTGCAGTTAGAGATTGAACGAGTTGCATTAGAAAAAGAAACTGATGTTGCTTCTCGCGAACGTCTGAATGCTCTTGTTGAAGAACTCAATGGTCTTCAGGCTGAAGTCGACATTATGAAGAAGCATTGGGAGTCCGAAAGGGAAGCAATCTCTGCGATTCGTACTCTGAAAGAAGAACTCGAAAACTTGCGCTCTTCTGTTGAAAGAGAAACCGATCTTTCTGTGGCGGCTGAGATTCGCTACGGGCGCATTCCAGAAGTTGACCGCCGTATTGATCAGGCAACACAACACTTAGACAAGTTGCAGTCCACACAGCGCATGCTGAAAGAAGAAGTTGACGCAGAAGATATTGCGGAAGTGGTTTCTAAATGGACTGGCGTGCCTGTGAGCAAATTGCTTGAAGGCGAAATGCACAAATTGGTCAATCTTGAAGCACACCTGCATCAGAGAGTCATCGGTCAAGACGAAGCAGTGGTTGCTGTTTCTAACGCAATTCGTCGTAGTCGCGCCGGATTGTCTGACCCAAACAAACCAATTGGTTCCTTTATGTTTCTCGGCCCCACTGGTGTGGGTAAAACAGAACTTGCACGAGCACTTGCTGAGTATTTGTTCGACGATGAAAAAGCAATGGTGCGCATCGACATGGCCGAGTACATGGAGAAGCATTCTGTGAGTCGTCTTATTGGTGCACCACCGGGCTATGTGGGCTACGACCAAGGCGGACAACTCACAGAACTCGTGCGTCGTCGTCCGTACTGCGTCGTCCTGCTTGATGAGATTGAAAAAGGCCATCCCGATGTGTTCAACGTGCTGTTGCAACTTCTCGACGATGGTCGCCTTACAGATGGTCAAGGTCGCACAGTTGATTTCACCAATGTGGTTCTCATCATGACAAGCAACTTGCCCGGTGATCCCATCGAATATTTCCGCCCAGAATTCGTGAACCGTATCGATGAGATTGTTCGCTTCCGTTCTTTGACCGAAGAAGATCTTGGCCAGATTGTGGAGATTCAACTCGAGCATCTGGTGCAACGCATGGCTGATCGCCGCATCACGCTTCAGGTCACTCCTGCGGCGCGTTTGTGGTTGGCAACGCGTGGCTTCGACGCCAGCTTTGGCGCCCGACCACTAAAGCGACTCATTCAGCGTGAGATTGCTGACAAATCTGCGGTTCTGATTTTGGAAGGATCAGTCGCTGACGATGGGGCGATCAGAGTAGACGAACTGAACGGCGAATTAGTCGTGATGGCCGGCTCGCTCTGAATGGTCTGTGTTATTCGATACGTCTGAAAAGCGACTTACAGTGATGGCATGAGCCTGCCTGAACGTCGTGATGTCCCAACTATTGGTGAAGTACTTCGCACTCCACCAAGTTGTTTTGCAAACGTGCAGGGATACGACTGGCCACACCACGAAGTAACGGTGGGGCCGGGATTGCAGATGGCGTATGTAGATGCTGGCAATCCAAATGCAAAAGAAACAGTATTGCTACTGCACGGAGAACCAATGTGGGGCTTTCTGTATCGCAAAATGGTGACTCCATTTGTTGATGCGGGTTATCGCGTCATTGTTCCTGACCTCATTGGGTTTGGTCGCTCAGATAAACCAACAGATGAACTTGCGTATTCGTATAGCAACCATGTTGCGTGGGTGCGTGAATTGGTGGAAAAACTGGGGCTCACCAATGTCACATTCTTTGGGCAAGATTGGGGCGGGTTGATTGGCGGCAGAGTCATTGCAGAAATACCCGATCGTTTTGCGCGCGTCGTGTTTTCAAACACCGGACTTCCACGCTCTGGTCCAGGTGTTCCATTTGCAACGGCGCAACAACCACTTGATCCGCAGATGGTGAAAGACGCAATGGGGATTGACTGGCGAGACACCGTCGACTCGGAGAACAGAATCATTGCAGACAAGGTGCACGCAATTGTTGAAGCGGGACCGTTCTTCTATTTCTTGGCGTGGCGTTTGTATGCGCAAGAAGTAAGCGAAATGGTTCCTTCGAAAATCGTGCCAGGTTGGTGTCTTACAGAATTGACACCAGATGCACTTGCTGCGTACGACGCGCCGTACCCTTCGCATGAATACTCAGCGGGTGCGCGCAGATTCCCAATGTTGGTTCCCATTTCTGCAGATGACAAAGAACGCCTGAAGGGCGACGCCGCGTGGGAAGTCTTCAACACATTCTCAAAACCAGTTCTCACCATCTGGGGAGACCATTGCCCACATACATATTTAGAAATGGGCAAGCAATACCGTGAGGGAATTCCAGGAACGAAATTGCCAGGAATTGAACACAAGGTGTATCGGGCTAGTCACTACATTCAAGAAGATCTCGGCCCAGAAATTGCGGCCGACATGCTCCAATTCATTGAGACTTTTCCACTTACAAAATAAGTAAGAAGAAGTTAGTTACTCAGGAAAGCGGCGACGGATTGCGTTTCCATGAGCTGGGAAGCCTTCATGGTCTGACAACGCAATCACCGTTGGCGCCATACGACGCAATGCAGTTTCATTTGCCTTAGCGATTGCTGTGTGCTTGAGAAATGCATTCACTGTGATGCCAGATGAAACATGAGCGAATCCGCTTGTTGGTAATGACGCAGGAACACCGATAACAAAGTTGCCTGCGCTGAACGGCGTGTGTTGCCCAATCAAGATCTCGCCGGCATTGATAATTCCGTCGACAACCTTTTCTTCGTGTTGCGCAGAAACTGCTACTTGGCAATGTTCTGGTGCGTACAAGTTGGCTACCTCAATAGCTTCAGTCAATGAGGCGACAAGAATGGCGCCGCCATTGTCACCAAGCGATGCTCGACATGCCTCTGCTCGGTTCGCTGGTAAATCGCCAATATGAATCTGCAGTTCATTCTCAACTGCATCAATGATGTCTTCAGACGTGCACACAAAAACAACTGAAGAGTCTGTGCCGTGTTCTGCTTCTATAAGAAGGTCAGAAGCAAGTCTGCCGACGTGCGCAGTGTGATCTGCAACAACAAGACTCTCGGTGGGGCCGAGCAGCATCATCGTTGCAAGACCATGGCGTTGCATTTCCACTTGTGCCAATGTGACAGCAGGACTTCCTGGGCCAACAACTTTGCGAACTTTTGGAATTGATTCGGTACCAAAACCAAGTGCAGCGATTCCGGCAGGGCCATTGATACGAAAGACCTGCGTGATGCCAAGTAGACGACAAATCACAAGAACTGCAGGATCAACTTCTCCGTTGCCCCCAGGGATGGGTGGCACAACCAAAACAATGTTGGGAACTCCGGCGACTACTGCGGGAACTCCCAACTGATACGCGACAGATGGATAACTCGCTTTGCCGCTTGGTACGAACAGACCCACACTTGAGATGGGTGAGACCTTTTCTCCGGCGATCAGACCATTTTCAATTTCCATCTGCCAATCGCCTGAACGTTCCAGCAGTTGGTCATTGAAGGCTCGAAGGTGCGAGATGGCATCGATAATGGCGTTCTCGAGTGCTGGGTCAATAGATGCAGCGGCAATTTCGTCTGCCGAGACGCGCAATTGAGATGGGGAAATAGTGATGCCATCGAACTTCTGTAGGGCATCACAGACGGCTTGGTCGCCACGCACGCGCACATCTTCGATGAGAGAGCCTATGGATTCACGTAAATCGGAGTTGAAGATCTCGGCGAGGCCGCGCTGGCATAGAGCATCTCGTTCAGTTGCGGTCATCAGGGACCAAGTTTGACGACGCAGGATGGGGCTCACATAGAAAAACCTACCTGTTGAGACCTATTGATATGGGCTGAGTTTCGTTTTGACCGAGTAGAGTTAGTTCACGTTCCGAAGGAGGAGCGTTGCATGGCCATCACCGTTGTTGTAGGTACCCAGTGGGGCGATGAAGGCAAGGCCAAAGTCATTGACCTCCTTGCCGCTTCCCACCAAATTGTCGCTCGTTATCAAGGTGGCCATAATGCTGGTCACACCGTTGTTATTGGTGATCAGAAATATGCCTTGCAACTCACCCCGAGCGGTGTTTTTTATGACACGGTGACCCCAGTGATTGGCAATGGTGTTGTCGTTGACCTGCCCACATTGTTCAAAGAAATCGATTCGCTCGAATCCCGTGGCATCTCAACAAAGCGTCTCAAAGTGAGCAGCCTTGCACATCTGATTTTCCCATGGCACCAGGCAATTGATGCTGCACTTGAAGCTGGTCGCGGCGACTCAAAGATTGGCACAACGCTCAAAGGTATTGGGCCGGCATACGTCGACAAAGTGAAGCGTTCAGGTATCCGTGTTGGCGAAGTCTTAAACGCACAAACATTTGAAGCAAAGGTTCGTGAACGTGCGATTGCAGCACGACGTGAAGTAAGCGACATCGGTGGCGACACATTTGATGTTGAACAAGTGGTGAGCGAGTTTGTTGCGTATGCGGCGCGCTTGGCTCCATATGTTGCAGACACAGTGAACTTGTTGCACGATGCGCGCGAGCGTGGAGAGAACATTTTGCTTGAAGGCGCACAAGCAACATTCCTCGATGTCGATCATGGAACATATCCATTCGTAACTTCTTCAAACCCCACGTCGGGTGGAGCAGCGGTAGGTAGTGGCCTTGGGCCACGTCACATTGATCGCGTTGTAGGAATTGCAAAGGCATACACAACACGCGTTGGTATGGGGCCCTTCCCATCAGAACTCACAGACGCATTAGGTGAAGCGTTGGTTGAAATCGGTCGTGAGTTTGGCACTGTCACTGGTCGTCGTCGTCGTTGTGGTTGGCTCGACACTGTCATGTTGCGCCATGCAATGAGATTGAATTCATTGACTGAATTTGCAATGACCAAGCTTGATGTGTTGGATACTTTCGACGAAGTCAAAGTGTGTGTTGGGTATCGCATCAATGGCGAAGTTGTGAAGAACTATCCAGACACTGTGGAACGTTTGGCGCAAGTAGAACCAGTGTATGAAACATTGCCTGGCTGGAAATGCAGCACTGAAGGCATCACATCATTTGATGCACTTCCTGCAAGCGCACAAGCATTGGTTGCAATTGTGGAACGCGAAACTGGTATCCCCGTCACAATGGTGGGCACTGGGCCTTCGCGAGATGCAATGGTGGTGCGTTGATGATTCAGCGGTATTCCACACCTGAGACTGATGCGCTCTTTTCTGAAGAAGCGAAAATGGCACGTTGGCTCGAGATCGAGTTGTCCGTCACTGATGCGTTGGCATCAAGTGGTGTTGTTCCTAAAAGTGTTGCCGAGGAATGCCGTCGTAATGCTCCAGTGATTGACGCAGCGTTTGTTGCAGAGGTGGAAGCGCGTGAAGCAATCACGAATCATGATGTTGCTGCATTCGTAGATGTTTTGCAGCAACGCATTGGTGCACCAGCTGGTTCATGGATTCACTACGGGCTGACAAGCACCGATGTTGTAGATACGGGCCTCTGTTGGGCCTTGCGCGATGGTGCCACTCTTATTCATGATGCACTCAACGAACTTATTGACGTTGTCACCAACATGGCGGTACTGCATCGCAATACGGCAATGATTGGCCGCACACATGGCGTGCACGCTGAGCCCACAACATTTGGTGCAAAGGTCGCTTTGTGGGGTACTCAGTTACAACGCGATCGCGAACGAATTCTGGCTGCCAGGACAGGCATAGCTGTGTGTAAGTTGTCCGGCGCAGTCGGCACGTATTCAAATATCGAACCTGAAGTGGAAGCGCAAGTGGGTCAGAGCCTGTCGCTTGTCCCTGTTCCTGCCACTCAAGTAGTCGCCCGAGACCGCCATGCTGAGTATTTGTATGCATGTGCATCAGTGGGAACCACGCTTGAGTCCATTGCCGTAGAACTTCGTCACCTTCAACGCACCGAGGTAAATGAGGTACGTGAAGGTTTTGCCAAAGGGCAAAAAGGCTCGAGCGCAATGCCACATAAGCGCAACCCCATTTCAGCTGAGACCATCACGGGGCTGTCGCGCGTCTTGCGCGCAAATGCACAAGTTGGCCTGCAAGATGTGGCGTTGTGGCATGAGCGTGATATTTCTCATTCATCTGCTGAACGAATTGTTCTTCCAGACTCCACTTCGCTTGCGCTGTACATGACGCGTCGAATGGTTCGCTTGCTAGAGAATCTTGAAGTCGATGCGGAACAGATGGCAAAAAATCTGAATGCGTTGCACGGAGTTGTGTTTTCACAGTCCGTGCTGTTGGCACTTGTTGAACACGGTATGACTCGTGATGATGCGTATCGGATTGTGCAAGCCGCCGCCGCTACTGCAATACAAACGCAAACATCATTCCAAGAAGTTCTTGCTGCTGATGCACAAGTAACACTGACGCAAGTGCAACTTGCTGCAGCCTTTGATCTGAATCGCGTGTTACGACACGCAGGTCGCGCAATAGATGCGCTACTCGCCAATTAGCGAGTAATTCCAGCTTTTTTCAGCACTACTGCACTAACGCCAAATTCGCGCCACGCCTCGAACGTGATGTCATTGCGCTCGCTGAATGAAGCGGCGACCTTGATGAATTTTGTTTCAGCAGCAGCAACTTCGTTTTTTGATTTCATTGACGCAAGCTCTGTACGCAAGTCGAGACGTTCCTGAATTAGACGAACTTTTGTCACTGGATCAGTGGTCTTCAGTTCTGCAGCGATAACAGCGAGACGTTGTGTAATTGATTCAGATGTGCGACGACGCCCACGTCGAGGTTTTGTTGCTTCAACAATTTCGAGATACTCACGAATGACACGTCCTTCAACACGACCATTTGCCAACGCATCTTTATGTGTCTTAGACATGCGTGGTGTAGTTGCTCTTGTTTTTTTCTTCGGGGTGTTTTTCGTAGTTGGCATAGGGCGTTAATCTCAGGGTAATGGCTTATTTGAGCCGTAATACAACTAAAAGTTGTTTCATAAAACTATTATTACTAGAGAAGACAGAAGTACTTGCTGTGTGCAAGAGAAGTAGGGTCAATTTCAATGTCGCGCAAGTTTGAACACACACCAGATGGATTGCCGGTGTTGTCACCTGTGTTGGCAACATTGCGAGACCATGTCTTTCAGTACTCACTGAAAACAGGCGACTTCACGTTGAAGTCGGGGCGCAAAAGTGAATGGTTCCTCGACACAAAGCAAACAATGTGTCGGCCAGAAGGTGCACTGGCAGTTGCAGAAGCAGCTTTAGAACTTTTCCCTACTGACGCTCAAGCAATAGGTGGTCTCACTATGGGTGCAGACCCTGTTGCCTACGGCATTGCTGCAGTGGCTGCAACCAAAGGATTGTCTTTGCGCAGTTTCAGTGTGCGCAAAGAAGCAAAAGATCACGGAGTCAAAGGTCGCATTGCCGGAGCCTTGCAAGAAGGTGATCGTGTCATCATCACCGAAGACACGGTGACTCGTGGCACCAGTATTTTCGAGGCCGTCGAAGCTGTGCGAAAGTTTGGGGCTATTCCAGTCTTCATTACCGTGATTGTTGACCGAGGTGGCACGTGCGCAGCAATGGCTGCAGAGGCAGGCATCCCTTACATACCTCTTCTCACTGCTCCAGATCTCGGTTATGCCTTCGGGTCATAGAAGTTCTGATTTTGTCTCTATATGAAACAATGGAGCCATGAAGACATTTTTTAGAGTTGTAGCACCGTTCGCATTGGTGTTGTCACTAGGTGCATGCTCCAGTAGTGAATCCACACCAGATACCACAATGCCAAGTGCAGCGTCACCGACTAACCCGACAGACTCAAAAATGGCTGCACCGACAGAAATTTCGGTCATCGTTGGAACAGACTCTTCCCCAGACCGCATTGAAGAAGTAACACTTGGTGCAAATGTGCAAGTGACGTTGTCGAACCCCAATGCTGATGATGAATTTCACCTTCACGGATACGATCTCTCGCCTGGTGAAACCAAAATGGGTGAAGTCAGCATTATTTCTTTTACGGCAGACAAGGCCGGCGATTTTGAAATCGAAAGCCATATCACTGAAGACGTTCTTGTCATTATTCGCGTCAAGTGAAACTGACACAACTTTTTGAAGTCACGCCGCAC
>Ga0209358_10000434_pt1 | contig 36663 bp, 59 predicted proteins | sample LauGreFa1BDMLBSN_2_FD_187574 | JGI IMG/M metagenome (GOLD analysis project Ga0209358, IMG submission 187574) | Freshwater lake microbial communities from Lake Michigan, USA - Fa13.BD.MLB.SN (SPAdes) (version 2) | ecosystem: Environmental > Aquatic > Freshwater > Lake | place: Lake Michigan, USA... | reverse complement strand
CGTTCGTCAATCTTGCCACCAACGTCACAGGCACTCTCCCCGTAGCCAACGGGGGCACAGGTCTTGCTGCGCTTGGCACTTCATTGCAGCAACTTCGCGTCAACTCCGCAGGCACAGCTCTTGAGTATGCAACGATTTCCGCAGGTATCACTAACGTAGTCACAGCTACCAGCAGCACCACGCTGACAAGCACTCCGACGCTTCTGGAGATTACGCCTACAAGTCACGGTAGCAGTGTAAAACTACCTGACGCAACCACGATGACTGAAGGAAGCGGCAGATTTATCGTTCAAAATAAATCTCCCTACCATGTTCGCATCACCAACAACAGTAACACTTTGCTTGGTTTTGTGTACGGATTTGAGACAACGACAGTTGATCTTTCAGACAATTCAACTGCTGCGGGGGCATGGGTTCTTGGAAACGGCTTAAAGATAGGAATTAGCTCTGAAGCAGTTTTTTCACTATCAGGGCAGTCAATAAATACCTCCTATCTTGGGTCTGTGGTTGACCTTGACTCCGATAGAGCATTTATTCTTTTCACCACTTCATCATCAGATTTACGCGGGGTTGTTTACACTCAGTCTACGAATAGCTACGGCACAGTTGTGGTCATTAGGGCGGCAAACCCAGGCGGCAACGTAGGCGTGAGGAAAATAGACACAGACAAACTTCTAGTGTGTTCTGTTACTAGTGCCACGGCACTTCAGGCTGTTGTAGTTTCAATCAGCGGATCAACGATTACTGTAAACACGGCGGCGGCTGTCACTCTAGCTGCTTCTATTACTACAGCCAGAGTGTTTGAGTGGCTCCCTTCAGGTGGAGCGGTTTTCGGGTGGTCAAATGGTACAAATAATAACATCATTGGGATGTCTGTAAGCGGAACTACCGTAACGCTGGGATCTGAAACCATAGCGTTTTCGCCAGGTAGTAATGTAGATATGTTTGGAATAGCAGTTTCCGACACTATAGTTCTAGCAGTTGGACTATCAAGCACGGGGGGTTTTAGAGCCTATTCTTTGTCAGGGTCTACGCTAACTGCTGGAACAAGAGTTAATTTTACGGCATCTGGAATAAACTTTCTGCCAAAGTTTATGAAGTTGACCGACTCAACTTTCTTTTTCGGAGCCTATTCAAACGGAATGTCTTCTGCGGTTGTCGGGGTATTGTCTCTTTCTGGCACGACAATCACTAAATACGAATCTGCAAACCTTGCGGCAGGCTCTGACAACGGCATTTACGACGCCATAAAAATAAGCGATACAAAGGTTCTTTTTACGCACAAAAGTTCTCAGATTTACACCAACATTCTTACTTACACGGGCAGTTCAATAACGCTAGGAACGGCTCTTGCCGCCAATAGTCACGGAGCATTATGTCGATCATCTTGCGTTGACGTTGTGGATAACATAGCGACCCTGTATTCCACAAACAGAACGGTTCAAATGGACGTTTCTGGCGCTAGCCCTGTTTGCATATACAACGTGGCTTATTCAAACTCGTCATTCGCTACTGGTCAAAGAACAGTATATGGAGACCCTTACGGCCTTGCTTCATCTTCTATCTACACAGGGGTTATCTCTGGCGCTCCAACTCTGATTTCGTACTTATCTAGGGGAAAAACAATTCAATCACCTTCTATGGGGATTAACCTATACACTAGCTTTGTAAAAATAAAAGACAACAACCGTTACACAATAAGCATAGACGCCGTGTCAACGCTGTCCGGCTCTGAACGCACAGTTTTTAGGAAGGTAGAGGTGGCGCAATGAGCATAGTCATAACAGCAAGCGGAAACCTAGGCCCGTTCAAAAACATTGATGTTTTAGAAGATTGCCTTATGTGCGATTCTGTCTGTTATCCTTTTTCTGTGATCGGGACTTACTCTGTTTCCGAAGATGACAGCCTTGCACAGCCAATTTTAGTAGATGTTTCCAACATTGGCGCTGAAACAAGATCAGATCGAAACCGTTTACTTTCTGAATCGGACTGGACTCAAGTAGCTGATGCGCCTGTAGACAAAGCAGCATGGGCCACTTATCGCCAAGCACTTCGTGATCTACCACAACAGGCGGGCTTCCCTGTTACGATTGTTTGGCCTGTGAAGCCGTAAGGAGCAGTGATGAATATCGACGAAATAGCTTTACGTCAAATCGTCCGCGAGGAAATGAAGTCGGCTTTGAAAGAGGTCGGGCTTCACGACGAAGATGCTGGGACGGATGTTCGTGACCTTCGCTCGCTGATTACCGACTGGCGCGGCATTAAAAAGACTATCTGGCAGACCATTGCTAGGGCAGGGACTATTTTCGTTCTCGGCCTGCTTATGCTCGGTGGGTGGAACAAGATCAACGGCAATGGTGAGTAGTTATGCTCGATCCCGTCTCGGCCATGGCGATTGCCACCTCTGCCTACAATGTTCTTAAAAAAGGCATAGAGGTAGGCCGTGAGCTGGAGGACATGAGCGGGCAGCTTGGAACGTGGTTCGGTGCGATTGCTGACGTAAAAGCTGCTGACGAAGAAGCTGCTGATCCACCTCTTTTCAGGAAAATGTTTGCCAAGTCCTCGGTTGAGCAAGAAGCAATCGAGAACCTGATGCGGCGAAAGAAGATCGAGCAGCAAGAGCGCGAACTGAGGGAGATGATCGTTTACCGATTCGGGGTAGATGCGTATCGGGACATGATAAAAGACCGCAATAGTATTCGTGACGCACGCAAAAGAGCAGTTGATGCTCGCGCAAGGAAAATCAAGAAACTGATATTGAACGCCGTCGCCATTGCGCTCATTGCGTTAATAGTGGCGATACCGATTGTGGCTGCAATAGTGATTATGAGGATGTGACTATGTTGAGTCTGATTTCCAGTCTGCTTGGCTTTGCCAGCGGCGGTCTTCCAAAAGTCTTGGATTACTTTCAGGATCGCGGCGACAAGAAGCATGAGCTGGCTATTATGACGATGCAGCGCGAGCGTGAACTGGCGCTGGCGAAAGAAGGGTATGTCGCGCAGGCGCAAGTCGAAGAGATCAGGACAGATCAAATCCAGATGCAGACCCAAGCGCAAGAACGCATCGCCATGTGGAAGCACGACATGAAGATCGGTGAAGGGGCCAGCACTTGGGTTATTAACCTTCGCGCCTCTGTGCGCCCAATGGTCACCTATTTGTTTGTGGGCCTGCTGATCGTCGTGGACATTGCTGGTATTTGGTACGCCTACTCAACAGGCGTAGCGTTTGCTGACGCGATGGACATGGTCTTTAGTGATGATGAGATGGCTATCCTTGCGGCGATCATTAGTTTTTGGTTTGGCAGTCAGGCTTTCAACAAGAAATGAGCGACCTGATAAAGGCTTTTGAGGGGTGTCACAACACCCCGTATTTATGCCCAGCAAAGCTCTGGACGATTGGTTACGGTCACGTCCTGTACCCAGAACAAGCTAGACTCAAGGCCGACGAAAGGCCCGCGTATCCACTTAAACCAGAACACAATCGGGTATGGGATGCTGACGAAATTGATGCGTTACTTGCGGCGGATTTACGTAAATTTGAGGCTGGGGTACTTCGATTATGCCCTCCTGCTGCTGATAATGACTGCCATTTTGGAGCAGAAGTCAGTTTTAGTTTTAATGTGGGGCTAGGAAACTTGCAAGCCAGCACGCTACGGATGAAGTACAATCGCGGTGACTACGCTGGTGCAGCGGACGAGTTTCTCAAGTGGCGCAAGTCCAACGGGGTTGTCCTGGCCGGACTTGAGAGACGAAGGCAAGCGGAACGGTATTTATTCCTGTCGTAAAAAAAGCCCCATTGCTGAGGCTGCCTGTGACGTTTCGCGGGAAATGGGGATAAACCGCCGCAGCAGGCTAAGTGGCCTATGTCTTAATATCATCCCCGAAATTCTTTCTTTTCTCAATCTTTCTCCGAATGACTGACATTGGTTCTGCGTCAGTCGAAAAAGCGCATGGAGGCAATACTGTGATCTGCTTTCTTTTCAGAAACTCTGAAACCTTTTCGTCAATCCATTCCCTTGTGTATATAGTCTGTTTTTCTTTTTGATCTGAGTAAACCTTGTCGTCAATCGTCCCCATGATCGTCCTCATACTGTTGTTCTAAGACGTACAGCTTCGCTACTTCAAAAAGCCCGATCATCTGGATTACAGAAAGCTTCCCAGTATTTTCGTCTACCAGTTTTTTAATACCATCCATCGCTTCTGTTTCGCAGCGTAGCAGCACTGGGTGCGGCACTATATCTCCCATCACTCACCTCTGTAAAAAACGTGATTGTCTATCCTTGTTGTTCTTTGCAGCTCTGCCGCCCACCACGGCTTTACTCTAGTTGCGTGGTAGTGCGTAGCCCCACCAGTGGGGTCGGACATAAAGCCAGCAGCAGTCAGCATCGTAACAGCCAGGGCTTTGGTGTACGCCCAGTCATCGTATACGTCCTCTCTTTTACCGTCGCACATATACGAAAACTGGCACTGGTGACGGCGGTGTTCGTCTTGGTTTACAACACCGCACGCCGAGTCTGGATAGCGCCAACTGTTTACCCTGTTATGCACTACCTAGGCCACAGCAACTTGGCCTTCAAGCGGTTCTCCGCGAGCCTCGAAATAGATCGCTGAAGCTACGCAGAACAGGGCGGAGATCATGGTTTGTCCTCATTGAAAATAAAAGCTGCAATATGTCTTCCTGTGCCCTTCCCTGCCGTTCCATCCTCAGTCGCACACCACTTCACATCGCCCAGGTTTTCCACTTTCGCGCCCGCTGCGAGCATCATCAGTACCCACTTATCAATCGGGTAAACCATCACGACCTTTTTGCCTTGCGCTGCTTCTTCAATGCACTTCCGCGCCCATGCTGTCGGGCCTTTCTTTTTGCCCTCGTGCATGATTGATCCGAAGGGTGGATTGACGTAAGTGGATGATCCCCACGGGCTTGTCAGTCCGTCGAAGGCATCTGGCTTCGGAAACGGGCAGGCGTCCATGTTAAATGAAAACCTTGCGTCCAGAGAGGCCATAAGCGCGGGAGGCGTTAGCCAGTAGTGCTTGCCGTCTGCACCATTGCCCTTGTGAAATTTATTGTCCTCGTGAGCCATGCTTCGCACTGGTGTTTGTCCGAGCAGATTGTTGTTCATAGCTGCTTGTCCTCGATGATTGCGCGCAGCTTGTTCAACGTGTCGAAGTTTGTGCATTCCATCGCCATGTCGATTTCGATTGCGTGTAGCAGATCTATTGGCACAACCCTGTGCGTGTCGGGGAGGGCTATCAGCGGCGTTATTGTCCTGCCAAATCTCGCGTAGTCATCGCGTACCCGATCGCTGGCAGTAGCGTCAGCGTTTGCCCCATCGTTTGCGTCACACATCCACGCCACAGGCTTAATGCTCATTTGCTTTGCTCCTTTATGCCGTAATCTGATGAACGAAAGCCTTGATGAACGGCCATGCCCACGAAGCGATTATGTAAACAGCTATTGTAAATACAGCGCCGATAATTCCGCCTAGTATTAGCAGGCCACCTAGTTGCACATCTATGTATCCGGATTGCTTTCTCATTCTCCCTTCTCCTTTGTCGGCTCCACCGGCACAACCCTCTCTTTCAGCGTCAGCCCGACAAATTGTTCATGCCGCGTAGCGACATCATACTGGCGCAGCATCGTGACGTAGGCGCACAGGTCTTCGCGCCGAAACACCACAACCTCCTCGCGGTTTTCGCGTTGTTCATACTGGCCGAAGCACTTTGCTTCAAACCATTCTCTATCAGTAAACATCATCGCGGCTCCTTCTTGGCTGCGCGGAAAATAAAATCAAACAGGCCCGGAGACATTTTCAGCGTTACGGGCATATCGGGGTCAGCGCATTCGCACGCTTGCACTTTTTCAAACGTATTTTCCTGCGGCTTGTACGGGACAAGGCACTTTTTGCATCTTACTGCGGTAGTGTTCGGCATTATGTGTTCTCCTTCAACCCAATCCATATTTTCTTCTCTGGGATGTTCTCCTTTTTGATCTCTCCGCTCATCTCATCAACCCAAACTTTAGTTATTTCCAAGCTCACTTTGTGCCTCCCATGCGCCGACAACCTCGGCAATTTTTGTTCTTGAATTGACCCCGACCCTGAACCCACGCACATAGGCCTCATTGACTAATTTCTCAAAGTACCGACGATCCGTCTCCGCGTCTACGCTTTTCGATTCGTCCCACCACCAGCCAGCGGCAAGCACGATCTCTTTGACCTGCTTCCTGTCCAGCTTTGTTATGTCGATGAACATCATCGCGGCTCCTTGTTGTCTTGCAATGCCACTGGAACGTAATACTCTCTGTCATGCCGCACTCTGTTAATTGGGCCGACCACCTTGCCGTCCGCGTGTGAGTGCGTGAGCATATCTTCCAGCAGTGCTGATACAGTCGTCAGTTGATACCGCATTTGCATCACTTCGTTATAAAGCGCGTAGACTTTCTCATCTGTGTTGCGCTCGCTCCAGTATTTTTCTCTTTGTGATAAACCTAGTTTTTCGATACTCATTCTTCAACCCTCTCGTATGTTTGTTCAAAAATATCCGGCTTGCATGGATAGTGTTCACCCTTAATCCCAGTGATGATCCAGTCGCCGGGGATGACGCGCATCAATCCTTCAATGGTCGGCACAAATCCTTCTCTGGGGTCGTGCCACTCAACGGCGGGGTGGTCGCCGTGTTTAAACCACTGCGTTGCCTCAATGACCACGGGCTTCTTTCGATATTTCATTTGCTCGCCTCCTCTGGAATGGCCGTTACAACACACTGCTTATTGCGCGGCAGCGTTTTCTCGCACTCTGCTATGGCTGTCACCGCCAGTGATCTGTACGACCTAGGCATCAAATTCAGTAACATAAAGACGACTAGTGTAAGGATTACACCTAGACAGAACGCCAAATATATATCTCTATTGTTCATACCCACTCCCCATTGCGGTTCATATCTCAATCCTCAATTCCGGCAGCAGCTCTCGGCAGTCGTCTGCACATAGTTTGTGTTCAGCGTCCACAGCATCCTCAGCAGCAGCCCGCGTAGCAGCCCACGCAGCAGCCCACGCAGCCTCAGCAGCCTCAACATCAGCCCGCGCAGCAGCCAACGCAGCAGCCTGAGCTGCCCACGCAGCCCTCTCAGCCTTAGCAGCAGCCCTCTCAGCAACCCGCGCTGACTCAGTATCGGTGATGACCATCCCGCGCAGACCGTGCTGTATGCCAGCACGATCCAGCGCATCAGCGGCGTATCCCATCGCCCTAGTTGCTGCACGATAAGCGACTGGGGCCAGCACCTCAGGTGCGTAGCCGGCCTTGGAGTAAAACCAAAGTATCCACTCACCCCGTGGACATGCAGCTATCAGCTCCTGCACTGATAGATCAGGGTTCTGGTCGCACCACTGTGCTACCGATAAGCCTGTGGCGTGAGGGAAGGCGTTTTTGGTTTTTAGCCAATCGTTGAATTCTTGTCTGTTCATACCCACTCCCCCGCTTGAAGTATTTCCCGCAGCTTCTTTTCCTGTGCCCCCCGCGCAGCCTCAGCAGCATCCCGCGCAGCCCACGCATCCTCCGCAGCAGCCGCAGCAGCCGCAGCAGCCCCCGCAGCAGCCCCCGCAGCAGCCGCAGCAGCCCCCGCAGCAGCCCCCGCAGCAGCCCGCGCAGCAGCCAACGCAGCATCCCCCGCAGCATCCAACGCAGCCCACGCAGCAGCCCACGCAGCAGCCCACGCAGCAGCCAGCTCTTCGTCTGTCGCCTGCCCTTCTGAGTGACGCCAAGCAACCTCAATAACCGTTTTGCTGCGCTCGTCTGTCATTAGGTGCTCAACTTGTCGAGCACACCAGACGGCGTACTTGCGCCAAAGATTTGAGTGCTCTGGTCTCACTTTCAAGCACCACAGTGCGTGTCCAAGCCCGTTGCTGTCTATGATGTCTGACAGCGGAAACTGCTCGTTCCAGTCTTCGTTTGGTTTGAATTTAAGCAGAGTTTTCCAGCCGTTTTTGCACGGTCTGTGGTTTTGAATTTCGTTGAGGGATACTGTAATCATATTACCCCCTGATAAAATCCTGCTTTCGGGAGGTATCTGTGCTCTGCGCCGAGCATTTTTTCTACTCGTCTAATTTCGTTTGTAAGTTCTCTCGTTGTTTTGCCCAGATAGGACATTACTACGCCTCTGGGTAGGCAATACTTATTGCAGAACTGAAGCTGCCAGATCCAATTTCGTCGGCAGCCGATCAGGTAGTTGAGATTGTTCATTGTTGTTTCCCCTTTTTTGTTTAGACGACTCATTAAATATTATTGTTTTATTTCATGCAACATTATTTTTAAAAGGGGATATCGTCATCAAAGTCGTTTAGGGGCGGCTTGTTCTGCGGAGCAGGCTTCGGCTCTCCCTGCTTTGAGTCCAAAAGCTGCATCTCTGATGCAACTATCTCGGTCGAGTATTGCTTAACGCCGTCTTTGTCCCATGACCTGGTTTTTAGCTTGCCTGAGATGTAAATCTTGCTTCCTTTGGCGCAGTAGGCCGTCACTATGTCAGCGAGCTTTCCGAACACAACGATCCGCACCCACTCTGTCTGCTCGACGCGGCTACCGGCTTTGTCCTTGTAGTCATCACCCACAGCCAGGGTAAGGCTTACTACTGCTGTTCCGTTGGGCATCACTCTTGTTTCTGGGTCTTTGCCAAGTCGTCCGATAAACTGGCACAGATTAAGGTCTTTGCTCATATAATCCTCTCAAATTTGACTTGCGGTAATGTTGGTTTTTTCTGTCTTTTCGGTTCTGTATCTTCCTGCACAAAAGCCCAGAAATCCGACAAGAGATTGAAACACTCTTGCCAGTAGTCCTGATTCTTTTCTACTTCAAACGCCTCAAATCCCTCCGGCGTCCAGCACACAAAATGCGCTTTTTTCAGTCCTGCAATTTCCATCTGGCCTTGCACTTGGGGCATATAGTGATCGGGTATCTTCCCGTACAGATCCATGCTGGCCGGACACTTTGCTTCCAGAATCAGTGATTCTTGACCCTTGTAAACAATCCCATCTGGTGTGCAACCCAGCCAATCATGCTCATCGTGAATCAAGAATTGCTGTCTTTTCCCTGAGTACATAACCATGTCGCCTGTAGCGACCTCATACGCAGTGATGGCGTCTTTTTCGTGATCTGATCCCCACTGTGTATTGGCATTGCCTTGGAATCGTTCCTCGCGCCCTGTGAGCTGTCTCCAGAGTTTTTGTCTGGAGTCATAGCCTATCCCTATAGCCGAGGCAAAGAGGCTCGCAGTGAGCCTCCCGTTGCGTTCTGGTGAGAGCGTCATTCCAGACGCTCCTTAACCTCTGCAAACACCTCAGCGTGTGCCTCTCTTTGTTCTGGGGTGAGACCTTTCCAAATGTCTCTCAGATCGTCGATAGATTGGGAGGAATGAATTTTGAATGTGATGTTGGGATCAGTTGGCAGGACTTTCTTTTCCGGCTGGCTTGTCTGAATCTTGTGTTCTTCGGTATCAGCGTCTTTAGTATCATCAATCGCCAGCAGGCCGTTCAAGGCGTACTTTCTTGCGTAGCTAGACGCAGTGCCGGTGATCTGGCTGGCGTCCATTCCTTTTTTATCCTCAGGCTCTCTTGCGAACGCAGTAGAGCTGGCAATCACAAAACCGTCTTTAATAATGGACGCTGTTGCCTTTATGTATATTCTATCCCCGACCATAACGACATCATCGGTCATTGACAGGTGGCATTCGTACTTCGCGAGAACAGGCTTTGCCGCCTCTACTATGTCTTCGCATGATCTGTACTTATACTTTCCGAAGCTGTTGTAATTTCCTTTCGGTGCTTTCAGTTCTGATTGAATCAGGTGCATTGTCATTATCTAGTCCTCATTTTTTTAAGATCGTATTCCCGCACCCATGCGCGGTATTTTTGTATTACATGGCCTTTGCTGTAACCAAAGAACACAAGACCTTCGGTCTCCAGCTTGAACCATTGACTACTAATCTCCCTGATAGTCATCTCGCATCCTTTTTATATAAATCTCAACTTGCTGATACACAGCATCAATGGCCTCCTCACTTAGCCAGTGACTTACATCCTCGCCATGAGGATCGTTTGGCGCATAAATGCACTCGATGTCGAATCCTCCATCGAGGCCTACTGACGGCTCTGGGCCGTATGTTTGGAAGTCTACTTCCAGTTCAATGTTTCCGAGGTACGCTTTCATGGGATCACCAATGCGCCGATCAGTGCAGAGAGCAGTAGGGTTGCGATCATTGCTAGTATTTCTTTGTTTTGGTGTGACATTTCCATCCCCTTTTGTGTTTTGGTGAGGCCATTACAACAAACTTTTTGCACAGTGTAAACACTTTTTGTTGCACATTTAATAAAAAAGAGTATTATGACGTCATCTAATCTCAGGAGGCAGTATGGATATTGAAGTGGTAAACAGGGTGATCGAGGCTTATGGCGGGGTCAAAAAGACCCAGCAGAAGTTTGGGTATTCAACCCGAATGTCAGTGTACATCTGGCGCAAAAGAGGCATTCCGGCGGGGAAGATCGGCCAAATCCATCTGGATACCAAAATGCCCATGAAGGTGCTTATGACAGCCGTGAGGCAGGTTCCTGGCGTCTTTGAAGCGATGGGGCTTGATACCCCGAAGTTTCCGAGCCTATAATGGCTCCGCAGATCACAGAAAGACAAAAGCCCCGTTCCGCTAAAAACGAGGCTTTTGAGGTGGTAGGCAAGGTTGGTGAAAGCAACCCTGTTGGACGGCATATTACTGTATATGCTGGAGTTGAACAACATTGTTTTCTATTCCTTAGTGCCTTAGCCCGTGACGGGTATACCAACGGCATCGGTCAATTGCGTAGAGTTCCGAGACTTAAATCGGTAATCAAAAATCCAAGCTCTGACCGACCCTTGTCAACTTGGCCCATGAAGCAGCCACTGGCTGACCGATTCGCAGATAGGATGCTGCGTGAGAGCAATCTCAGGGGGACTATAAAGTACCTTGCTGGCTTTGCTGGCAATTGCGTTGATGCGGCATGATGGTTGGATACCTTCATGGGGGAAATAGGGGAACCTATGTCTAAAATAAACAAAGGTGATAAAAATGAGCAGCGGTAATATAGATTGGTCAAAGCAGCATTGTGGGGTGCATCAAGCAGAGTACAGTGAGATGGTGCAATTAATGCCTGATATAAGAATAATTATTGACTCATTCCCAGAGATAGCAGAGGACTTTGTTTGGGACGTTAAGGTACACATGCTTATGCCAAATCAATACCCATGTATACCAAACTGGCACTTTGATAACATTCCGCGAGTAAACAACAAGCAGGATTTTGACAAGGTAAAACCAGATGCGCCCATGTACTTATGGGTTAGCAATGCGCCTTTGACCGAGTTTCGGAAAAATGGCAAAACATGGTTAATCCCGTCAAAAGAATGGGTGAGATTTACTCAGCAGGATGAGCATAGAGGAACCATGAGTAACGATTTTATCTGGCGAGGTTTTATTAGAGCAACGCACAAAAGCATAGCTCCTCAAATAAAGCCTAGTAGCGATAAACTCAGAAGGCACTCACAAGTTTATTTAGATGCTGCAAATTTTTCATGGTGATTAATGAAAATTGACATATCACAAGCCTACACATACGGCGTATCAGATGAGGCTGCTGCTGAGTTTGTTGAGCATCGCAAGCTGATCAAAAAGCCGCTGACCCAAAGGGCTTTCGAAAGGGCGTTGAGGGAGGCGTTTCGATGTACCGACCTGGGCATCACGGCAGACAGAGCGATTGAAATCTGTATAGACAAAGGCTGGCAGGGGATCACATACGAGTATGTTAAGTCAGAGCTGGGGAGGCGGTCAGAGGCTGGGAAGGATCTAGTCCTTAAACAGCCTGAGACAATACAGAGTTTTGTAGATCGCGTGACAGACAGAAACTGGGTTAATTAAAAGGGGATAAAAATGAAAGCAGCTAATATGAATAGTCCAAGGCTACAAAGAACGCTGGCATTGCTAAACAACGGCGGCGAGTACAGCACATTAGAGATCGTCATGGGCGCGAATGTCATGGCCGTGAGCGCAGTCATATCTGAGTTACGACAGCATGGAGTAGAAATTGAGTGCAACAGGAGAGGTGATATCTGGTACTACAAAAAGGCCGAGACATTACGCAATCGAGTACCTCAAGGCCAAGCCGGAGCAGAGGCAGTCGGTTATTGACACCTTTCCTGGGGAGTGGAAAGACCTTATCCGGTCGCACTTACAGATACTGAGAGATAAAAATGGAGCCAAAAAGAACAGTAAAAAGCGCAAGTGATTTACAGGGCGCAATCCAGTGGGTCTACGATATGTCCTCAAGGGGTCTTAAAGCCGGCCCTGTAGTGATTACTCTCGGTCGAGAGGCTAGGACAGACGAACAGAACGACAAGCAGTGGCCCATGCTCAGAGATATATCAAAACAGGTTGAATGGTTCGGTCAAAGTCATAGTCCTGAAGACTGGAAGGATATTCTGTCGGCTGCTTGGAAAGGTCAGACGTTAGTGCCAGGGGTCAACGGGGGATTTGTGGCTCTGGGCGTGAGAACGTCTAAGATCAGCAAGGAGGAGTTTTCGGAGTATATTGAATCCATATATGCATTCGGAGCTGAACGATCTGTAATCTGGTCTGAGAAGGCTTTAGAGGCTTTTGAGAAGTATCGGGAGGCAAGATGACAGCAGAATGGATTGAGCTTTATCACTCAGTGAATGAATTGCTCCTACAGCTTGGAGAGGAGGGTTCTATTAGCCCAAGGGATGAGATTGTGGGCAGGGTGATGGACGCGCTCTTTGAGATCGACGGTGGAGTACACAACAAGAGGATGGGGCGGTGAAGTCTAAATCTATTGCCGCGTTACGAGAGGAATGCGCTGTACTACTGCAAAAGTACGTCAGGCTGAAGGCGGCAGATAGTAACGGGTATTGCGCCTGCTGGACTTGTGGGAAATCTGATCATTGGAAGGAGATGCAAGGGGGGCATTTTATCGAGAGGGGTAAAACGGCGACGAAGCTGATGGAGGAAAATGTCCATCCGCAGTGCAGGTCTTGCAATATGTACGGGATGAAAAAGGCCAGTGTGGTTTTGGCTTACAGATCAGCAATGGTGGACTTTTACGGGGAGGCGTTTGTTAGTGAGCTGGAGATGAAAGCCTCGGAAGTCACCAAGCACTCTAGGCAATATCTTGAAGAATACAAAGCTGATATTAAAACAAAAATTAAGGAGCTAGAATGCGAATTGAAGGCATGACACAAGAGCAAAGTGATATCTATCACGCTGGGAAAAAAGCCCATGCTGAGGGGCAGAGTAAGGATGCCTGTCCTACTACCATGAAAAAGAAATGCTGGTGGTTGGCTGGGTGGATTGATGCAGACATTGAGGCGGGGAACAAGATATGGAAGCAGTAATCAACCTGATCCACCAGTGGGGCGTAGATCGACAAATCATCGGAAACGGAAGGCTGGAAACGCAGTGGCTTAAACTGATTTCCGAGTTTGGCGAGATGGCCGATAACTTGGCTAAAGGCAAGTCTCCTATTGATGACATAGGCGACCAGGTTGTCGTGATGGTTATGATGGCCGGCATTACCGGACGGATGGCCGAGTTAAAGTCTGCTGTTGCGACAACAAAGGCCGACAGCCTGGACGTTATGACTCTAACTGGGATGCTCTGCACCACCTACGCAAGTCTGAGATACTACGGTAATCAGACCGGAGGACGATACTACGACGCGTTCAATCAATTGGGCGGTATCGCAGCCAAGAACGACCTCACCCTGTATGACTGTGTAAGTCACTCATACATCCAGATCAAAGCCAGAAAGGGCTATCTCAACGAGAAAGGCGTATTCATAAAGGAGTGATTCGATTAACTTATTAATGTCAATACATTTATTGCATCAAAATAAATACATAATGTATTTACATTACCGTCATTGGTGGTACTATATGTCCAAGGTCAGCAATAAAGCAGGCCGCAAATAAAGGGGAAAAACGATGAAAGCGACAACAATGATAACAGTAGAAACAATTGACGGCGCAACTCGCACATGGTTTCAGGTTGTTGGCCACGATTTTGGGACTGACCGAGACATTGATGGCGAGTATGCAATCACTGAAGACGGTCGCGTATTGGACAGGGATGGTTACCCGATTACTGCCGGTGATCGTGAAGAAATCGCCGTTCGCAACCTGATCGGATAATGAAGCCCACAAAAGGCCCATCCCGCCGCAGTGCTCACCTGCTAATCAGGATAGAGCCTGCGGTTAAGGACGCAATACAAAAAGCTGCAAAGTCTGCCGGAATGACAATGGCAGACTTTGTGGCTCTGCATTGTCTTAAAGCAATCAAGGAGGAGTAATGGCTACTTGTAACGACATTACCGGAGAGGAAATCAAGTCCAGAGTCCTGTCAAAGCAAGGAAAGGAAAATTGGGATAAGATATTCAACAAGAAATGTAATTATCCAGAATGTAAATGCCCTGTAGACCTCCACGAAGGCGAGATGTGCGTGGAGGGTAGGGGGAAGGTTCCAGCCTACTGAGCTGGCAATCTGGGATTATAAGCATCCCCACTGAGATGCCATTGCGTCAGCAATCCCCTGATATGTAGTCGAGCGCAGCTTCCACCTGTCTGCGCTTGGCGGCATCTTGTGGATTCTGTCAGCCCTGCCTTCCACGATATTGGTCGGAGTCAGCAGAGGGAGACCATTCAACCACAGGCAGGTTGCCTTGGTCTCTCCGTGTCCGAATTGCCACGGCTGAATGATCTGGTCTGGCTTGCGCCACACAGACGACATGATGCAAACCGGGTTCTCAATGGCAATGCGAGGAATCTCTGCGCGAGCCAGTGTCATAAAGAAGTCGATTGCCTCCTGCTGCCTGCCGTCTGCTCTCTTCTCTGCGAAGTGCCTAGCGCCTGAGACGGCAAGATGAGTGCAAGGAGGGTGAGCGATCATCATGTCCCAACCCTGCCCGATAATGTCGAGCACATCACCTTGATAGTGCGGCCCCGGCCTGTCTGTCGGCAGCAGGTCGCAGCTCATTGCATCGTGACCTGCCCGAATAAAGGCGTCCCTGACCGTTCCTGAATATTCGCAGGCGACCAATACGCGCATCAGTGACTCCTTGGCGCGAAATAGATTGCCACTTGCGCTGCGTGGGCTTCGGGGTTGAGTGGAACAGCCTTCCCTGCTACTACGCCGATTCCGTAATGGCCTGCGTCATGCCATACGCCATTCTCGAAATACTGAACGCCATGTGTTGCTGCTTTAAACCATTTGGCAGTGCCTTTGTTATGGTAGTGCGTTGCGCCTGCTGGTGCTGTGCTGAAATCGACGTTGCTCATTCTGTATCCCCTTTTTGTTAGCCCGCTTTATTGCTGGCATGGAAGATATAATACAACATTTTGTTGTATACGCAAGAGGGTAGAGCAATTTTTTTTAAAATATTTTCAATGGTGTATAATCCCTGTAAATCAATTGCTCTCAGGAGCCACTATGCCACTGAAGAAGGGTTACGGTAAGAAGACTGTCTCGGCTAACATCAAGACCGAGATGGCAGCAGGCAAACCTCAGAAGCAAGCAGTAGCAATTGCCTTGAGCGTAGCCGAGAAGGCCAAGAAGAAAGCGAGGAATGCTACCTTTGTCTAAATTTCCGATGTATAAAACCCTAGCTGTTGATTCGTTGATTCCGTATGCCAGGAACAGCCGAACGCACTCGGACGATCAGGTGACTAAGATCGCTGCCAGCATTAAAGAGTTTGGCTTTCTGAATCCGGTCATCGTCGATGGCGACAATGGCATCGTGGCAGGACATGGCAGGGTTATGGCGGCTAAAAAGCTGGGCATGGATGAGGTGCCGGTGATTGAGGCCAGTCATCTTACAGAGGCTCAACGGCGGGCGTATGTGATCGCGGATAACCGCCTGGCTCTTGATAGTGCATGGGATGTTGATCTGCTGAAGATCGAGCTGTCTGACCTTGATGCTCATGGGTTTGATCTCGCTCTGACTGGTTTTGATGATATTGAACTTGCCAAGATTTTTGACGATCCATTAGCCGACTCAGAATTGAAAGCATCCGAATATATTGAGGTATTCAACGTCATCGTCGAATGCTCGGACGAATCGGATCAAGAGAAAATCTTTAATCGCTTGGATTCGGAGGGTTATAAATGCCGAGTGCAAAGTTTGTAGTCGAATCAAAAACAAGTTCGTCATTCAAGGCCAACAAAGTAAAATCCATGTTTGATTGCGACATGGATTCGATAAAAAAAGATTTTGATGTCGAAATTCCAATAGAGGGGATTGATTGGAATGTGGGTTTAATAGTTGGGGCATCTGGCACCGGGAAAACCACAATAGCTAAAAAAGCTTTTCCTGATTTTGATTTTTTTTCAGGCTTTGAGTGGACTGGTCAAAGCATAATTGATGACTTCCCAGCCGAGATTTCGGCAAAAGAAATCACAGAGATTTTGAGCAAGGTTGGATTTTCATCACCTCCGGACTGGTTAAAGCCATTCTCTGTTTTGTCAAATGGGCAAAAAATGAGGGCCGAGCTTGCTAGGCTAATTATTTCGGCTAATAAACCTGTGATTTATGATGAATTTACCTCTGTTGTTGACCGAACTGTGGCCTGCATAGGAAGTTCCGCTATTCAGAAATTCATAAGACAAAGCGGCAAAAAATTTATCGCAGTTAGCTGTCATTATGACATTGAGGCATGGCTTGAGCCTGATTGGATTTACGATTGCAATGAAATGTCATTTCGTAGGGGGAGCCTTCGGCGACCGGGAATTGAGATCAAGATCAGGAGTGCAACACAAAACGAGTGGAGGTTATTTGCTCAGTATCACTATTTAAGCCATGACCACAATAATGCTGCTCATAAGTACATTGCCGAAATAAATGGCGAATCTGTTGCATGGTGTAGTGTTCTGCATTTTCCTCATCCAAATGTGAAGAATATGAAAAGAATCCACAGAATTGTGGTCAGGCCCGATTATCAAGGCATTGGAGTTGGTGGACGAGTCATTTCCGCTATCGCGCAAAGGTACAAAAATGAAGGCTTCAGAATTTCATTGGTTACGAGTTCGCCAGCTTTTGTTTCTGGGCTTCAAAAAGCAAAAGATTGGCTTATGACAAGAAAGCCGTCAAGATGTAGTAAAACAGCGACAAATGGTGCGCTAAGAGGAAGCACTTCAGATGCCAGAATAACGGCAACTTTTGAATATTCGGCGAAAAAGCAGTCAATCCACGCTGAAACAGAAAAGACATTTGCGGAGGTAAGCAATGTCCCGCAGACCGCATGAGCCAACCGAAAAGTCCAAGGCCGAAGTCGCCGCTCTGATTAGCTACGGCGTTCCCGTAAAGCAGGTGGCTGCGTACATCGGTATTGATGACAAGACCCTGAGCAAGTATTACCGCGAGATAATGGACGAGGCTATGGCGAAGGCTCACGGTCAGGTTGGTCGTTACCTATTCCAAGGTGCATCTGGCGCATTGCTTGAGAAGGGCGCAACCCATGCCGATTGCCTTCGTGCGGCGATGTTCTACGCAAAGACGCAGATGGGCTTCAAGGAAACTGACAGAATTGAGCAGACTGGGGCTGATGGTGGGCCGATTCAAACAGAGTGGGTTGTAAAGGTAGTCGATGCCTGAGATGAAGATACCGAGGAGGCTCTTGCCGCTGCTGCAAAAGCCCAAGAGGTTCAAGATCGTCATAGGTGGCCGGGGGTCTGGGAAATCACAATCGGTCGGGGACATTTGTTTAATGGATGCCCAGACAAAGGGGATTCGCACAGCTTGTTTCCGTGAGTTTCAAGTCTCAATGGATGACTCTGTTCATGCCTTGCTGTCTGCCGAGATTGAAAGACTCGACCTCCAAGGCTTTAGAGTACAGGCCAACGCCATTCAGTATGCTGGGCAGGATGCGTTCAAGTTCCGAGGACTTGCTCGGAATCCTGAAGGCATCAAGTCGATGCACGGCTTTAAACGGTTCTGGGTGGAAGAGGCTCAGACCATATCGTTCGATTCTCTCAAGGCTCTAACGCCTACGCTTCGATCCGAAGACTCCGAAATCTGGATGACGGGGAACCCAAGGCATTCGTCCGATGTATTCTCCCAGCGATTCATTAAACCATGGGAGAAGCAGTTGAGAAGGGACAAAATGTACGAAGACGACCTGCATCTTGTCCTGTGGGTGAACTACGATGACAACCCATTGTTCCCAGACGTACTAGAACAGGAACGGGCGTATGACCAGACCAACCTGTCAACTGCTTTGTATCGTCATATCTGGCTTGGTGAATACTACGACGAGGTCGAGGATTCAATCATTCCGGTAGAGTGGTTTGATGCTGCAATTGACGCGCACGAAAAGCTGGGCTTTAAACCAGAAGGGGCGATTATCGCTTCCCACGACCCATCTGACGAAGGCGGCGACAGTAAAGGGCTGGCGATCCGTAGAGGGTCAGTTGTCCTGGATGTAAGAGAGATGGTCACTGGCGATTCCAATGTTGGCATGGACTGGGCGCTGGAAGAATCTCGAAGGGCTGGTGCTGATTGGTTTGTGTGGGACTGCGACGGGATGGGAATAAGTCTCAAGAGGCAGGTGGATCAGGCTCTTGCGGGGACTAGGACTCAGTTCTGGATGTTTCGCGGATCAGAGACACCGGATGATGCTGATAGTGTTTTTGCTGGAAGCGGAGAGCAGCACAAGACCAACCGTGACACGTTCTTCAACAAACGCGCTCAGTATTGGTGGAGGCTCAGGGAAAGGTTTGAGGCTACCTGGCGGGCTGTTAAGGGCGGCAAGTACACCAATCCAGATGATATGATTTCCCTATCATCAAGCATTGAAAATCTTGACCAGCTCAGGGCTGAGGTGTGCCGTATTCCACTTAAGCGTAACAATAATGGTAAGATACAGATCATGAGCAAGCTGGAAATGGCAAAGAAGCCGTACCAGTTGCCGTCTCCCAACATGGGTGACTCTCTGATGATGAGTATGTATTCGCCCAAAGTCGCTGCCCAAGTGGCAACAATTAAATTCGCTGGATGGAGTGGACGCTAATGGCTGATTACGAGAACGGCTCAGAGATGGACTCCGAGGACGATGGCTATACAAGCAAAAAGGCTATTGAGGCGGGAGACGAAATCCTAGACATGGAAGACAAGTATGACTCCCATGACGCGATCATTAATCTGTTAAAAGCAGCGCAGTGGGCTGACCACGACAATCGAGAGGCGGCTAGAGAAGCCCATCTGTTCGTGTCCAAGCGGGACGGGCAGTGGGAACCCTACTGGTGGAACAACAACGCCAACAAGCCTCGATACACGTTCGACATGGCGTCTCCCATCGTTGACCAAATAGCGGGAGAGATCGAGCAGGCCGACTTTGATATCAAAGTGCAGCCAGCCGGAGGTGACGCAACAAAGGAAGTCGCTGAGACCTATGACGCGATTATCCGTAATCTTGAAACCATCTCCAACGCCAGCACCATCTACTCTCAGTCAGCTAGAGGCGCAGTAACTTGCGGGTTCGATGCGTGGCGCGTGGTTCAGAAGTTTGCCGACGATAACTCCTTTGACCAAGACCTCCTTGTTGAGCCGATTGGCAATGCCATTGATCGCGTATGGTTCGACCCGTCTGCTCAACTTCAGGACAAGTCAGACTCCAGATATTGTTTTGTCCTGCACCCCATCTCGACTGAGGAATACTATGCTCGCTGGCCTGAAGGGTCTGGCTCTAGTGTATCCGATGACCGCGAAGGTGATGCTTACTACGACAAAGCCGAAGTCGTTGTGATCGCTGAACTCCTCTATATCGAGGAGGAAATGCGCGAACTGGTCTTGATGAGCAACGGCCAGGTTCACGAAGTCAATGACGACTTTGAGACTATCAAAGACGAACTATTGCAGATTGGCGTTACCGAAGTCCGCAGGCGTGAGCGCAAGTACAAGAAGGTCTGTTCAAGACTCTTTGATGCGTCTGACTGGCTTGAGGATGATCGGGATACAGCCTTCTGCTACCTGCCCGTTGTTCCTGTTTACGCCAACTTCAAGATTCTTGAGAACAAAACAATCTATTACGGCGCAGTTGAAAAACTCATGGATTCCCAGCGAGTCCTGAACTACTCATTGTCACGCGAGATTGAGGAAGGCGCTCTGGCTCCGAGGGCCAAATACTGGATGACGATGGCTCAGGCTGCTGGGCATGAACTCCAGCTCCAGACTCTGAATACTAATACAGATCCAGTCCAATTTTATAATCCAGACCCGCAGTCTCCTGGCGCTCCTCAGCAGCAGGGTGGTGCTCAGATCAATCCCGGACTTAGGACTATCTCCGAGGCCATGCGCGGCATTATCGGAATGTCTGCTGGGATGTTCGCATCGAACATGGGCGACAATCCCGGACTTCAGTCTGGCGTAGCTATTGAGAGATTGCAGAGCAAGGGCGACAACGGGACTCACAAATATTCCCAGGCTCTTGAGGTCGCCGTAGGACACACGGGGAAGATATTTGTCTCTACTATTCCCAAGGTCTATGACAATCAGCGAGTCATGCGATTGATGTACGAAGACGGCTCAATGGAAATGAAGCCCGTCAATCAGGAGGTTATCGACGGACAGACAGGGAAGGTTGTGAAGGTCAATGACTTGGCTGCTGGGACGTATGACGTAGTTTGTAAAGCTGGGCCAAGTTTCAGAAACCGGCAAGAGCAGACTCTTAGAACCATGATTGACTTGGCTCAGGTTGATCCAGACATTCTCAAACTCGGCGGTGATCTGCTGCTTAGAAACGTGGTTTCTCCTGTCGCTGATATGCTCGCCGAAAGACGCAGAGCGCAGATGCTGGCTCAAGGGATAATCCCTGAGTCTCAGATGACCGATGAGGAAAAAGCAGAGCTTGCCCAGAAGATGCAGGCGCAAGGTCAGGCTCAAGACCCTGCAATGGTATTAGCTCAGGCAGAGATGGCGAAGGCTCAGGCTGAACAGCTCAGAGCACAGGTCGAACTCCAGAAACTTCAGTTGGAGACGGCCAAGATTCAACTGGAAGCCCAGAAGATGCAGATGGGCGTACAGACGGATCAGGCGAATCTTCAGCTAGATGCCTTCAATGCCGAAACGCAGAGGATGAACACTCAGATCAAAGCCCAAGAAGCAGGGGCCAAGATACAGAAAGAGCAGGTACAAACCCAAGGCCAAGCGCTTGATAACCAGTTGAAGGTTGTAAGTGCGCTCAATGCGTTTGTGAGGTAATCATGGCCGAATCAGCTTTGAGGCAGTTAGTGCCGCAATCAGCAGAGCCTTTCGTGCGCTCTTACAATCCTTTTAATCCTGCTTTCAGAGAGACAATGCGGGCGAGCATTAGCGATCTCTTGGGAGGCCGCGCAATCGGCGGGACTCCTACTCAGCGATACCGAGCAAACATTGCGGATATGCTGACTGGCGCAGTTGAGATGGCTCCAGGCGTGGGCGAGGCTGTTGGCGTTACCGATACCAGACAAGCGATCCGATCTGGTGATTACGGCACAGCAGCAATTCTAGGCGGTGCGACTGCGTTGGGTATGGTTCCTGTGATTGGGGATGCTGCAAGCAGGGCTGTGCGCGAAGGTCTGGATATGTCTACTGCTGCAAGGATGCAGAGGGCTGATGAAGTATCTCTGCCAGGGAATTACTATCATGGGTCACAAAGGATTGATAGGGTTGTAGAGAAGAACGAGATCGACCCAAGAAGAGCCACTAGCGGGCCTATGCCATTTTTCACGAACAACCCTGATCTAGCCTCAAGCTATGCCAAAAATAAGTCAGATACCAGCCTTCCCGAAGGAACATACCAAGATTTTTTTAGGGTTTCTCCGAAAGACTTGGGCATAAGTGGCAGAACTCCAATTACAGTAGAGAGAAGCTGGAATTTCTTAGACCAAAAAACAAAAGATGAAATAAGAGACAGAGCCACGAGGATTGGATACGAAAATTTTGAAGAGGGCAGCGGAAAACTAACTCTTCATCCATCTGGGACAGACGCATCTCCATCTAAGAGCCAATACGATTTCTTAATGAGAACGTCTGCAAGAGGGAACCCACTGGCAGCTTTGCGAGAGCTATGGGTTGATAGCGCAAATCTTTTTAACGAGGAAGAAAAACTGGCGGAAATATACAGGTTGGCCGGATTTCCGGCGAAGATAGATCAATCTCTTGCTCCTTGGACTGAGGCTGCTGGAGTTCTTCCGGTAAGGCTTAGGATTGAAAATCCTCTTTTGACAACCAATACATCTGAAATTTCAGAAAAGGTTATTCCTGCTCTTGAAGCCGCCTTTAAGAATTCAAGAACAAAAACAAAGCCATATGGCGCAGATTTATGGGACAAAAACACCAGATATACGCCTAAGCAATGGGTTGAGCAGCTCAAGCAGGATATTTTAAACAATGAAGATAGTTTTGTTTGGACGTCTATCCCAGACAAAGTAACTGATGCTCTAAAAAATCTAGGCTATGACGGCATACTTGATAAGGGCGGAAAGATGGGCGGCGAGGCTCACACTGTTGCCATTCCATTTAGACCCAATCAGGTTAGATCAATCTTCGCTGACTTCGACCCTGCCAAGCGCAACTCCGCTAACCTAATGGCAGGGGTGGGAGGAACAGCAGTTGGTCTATCTGCCCTGAATCAATTAGTACCAAGAAACGAAGAAAGACAGCCAGATTGACCACTAATTGACTTTTCAAACCAATTAGTGTCAGCATTAACCAAGGAACGCGACCTTCTTCGCGGCGCAGGAACGGGTACGCGACCCTATTCGTGGCATCTACCTTTAAGGGGCAATCATGAGCAAAGAGCTGCAACCAGACGACGGCGGGTATTTGATCGAGCAGGACGAAGACTTGCCAGAAACTGAAGGCCAGGAAGAGCAGGAGGAAACTCTTGATCCTGACTCCGAATCAGCACCGGATAGTGGTAACTCGGCACACGAAAAACAGGTCGAGTTTACTGAGGAACAGCAGCGAATCTTCAATGAAGCTGTGGGGAAAAAGGTTTTCAAACTCCGTGAAAAAGAGCGAGAAGCCGAAGAACTCCGCAGGCGACTTGAAGAACTCGAAGCTAGGATTCCCCAGCAAGGACGGCCTGTAGTCCCTGAAGCACCAGACCCTTTTGCGCTCTCTGATTTGGAGTACAAGCAAAAGCTGGTTCAACGGGATCAGGCAATCCGCGAGGCCGCAGCATGGGAGGCTCAACAGCAGACACTGCAATGGCAGCGTCAGCAAGCTGAACTGGAGCGGCAAAGACGGCAGCAGGAACGACAGCAGGAGGAAGTCAAAGCCTACGCAGATCGAGCTAGTAAACTCGGTGTTGCGGCGGCAGAGCTTCAAGAGGCTGGCACGTTGGTGGCTGGATACGGGATTGACCCTGCATTGGTGGAGATGATTCTCGCCGATGACCACGGGCCACTTCTGACGAAGTATCTCGCCAAGAACCAGTTGGAACTTGAGAGGCTTGTACAGATGCCGGTAACAATGGCGGCTGTACGACTTGCGACTGATCTGAAATCCAAAGCCGTTGCCATGAAACCCAAGGTAACTAAAACCCCAGACCCGCTGAACCAGCCACGAAACTCTGGTATCAGTCCGGCCCCGAAAGGGCCAAAGGGGGCCACTTTTGAATAGGAGCAGTGAAGAATGGCTAATAATCTCCAAAGTAACATTACCCGCAAAGTTGCGCGGGTATTCCTTGATAAGTTTGAGTCCAGCCGTGTTCTGACACGCACAGTTGACACTCAACTGCTGACCAACCGCTTCAATCCGTCCACGGGTTCAACCGTAGACTTCAAGCGTCCTACGGACTATCGCTCAATCCGCACCAGTGGTGGTGATATCTCTGCCTCCACGAAGTCTGACATCATTGCCGGTAAGGCATCTGGTGTGGTTCAAGACTACTTCACTGTTGCCACTGAGTGGACGAACATCGAAGAGGCTCTGGAGCTGGATCAGTTGGACGAAATCCTGGCCCCGATGGCTACCCGTCTGGTGACTGACCTTGAGCTTGACCTGTCCGGCTATATGCTCAAGAACTGCAACCTGAAGTACGGCTCTCCGGGTACTGCGATTGATGCTTGGTCTGACGTTGCTGGTGCTGGCGCTTTCATGGATGCTATTGGCGTTCCGATGGAAGGCGAGAAATACTACATCGTTAACCCCTTCGTCGCTGCCGTTCTTGCTGGTGTTCAGACTGGTCTGCACACTGGTCAGAAACTTGTCGAGACCGCATGGGAGAAGGCGCAGATCAGCCCGAATTTCGCTGGCCTTCGCGCTCTGACCTCTAATGCTCTGGCAAGCTACACTTCAGGAACTGCGTCTGATCGTGCTGGTACTCTGTCAGCCAACCCGACTGTTACCTACGTTGCCCACAAAGACACTATGAAGCAGACTCTTGCTGTCACTGGTTTCTCTGCCAACGCTACAGTCAAGGCTGGTGAAATCATCACTATTGCTGGTCGCAACCGCCTGAACCTGTCTACGCGCACTCAGATGCTGGATGCCACTGGCGCAGCGATTATCTTCTGCGGCGTGGTTACTGCTGACGTAACGCTGGACGCTTCTGGCGCTGGTAACCTGGTTGTGGCTGGTGCTGCGATCTACGAAGCCAACGGTCAGTACAACACCGTAGCATCTGCTCCGGTGTCAGGCGATGTAGTAACCCTGCTGGGTTCTGCCTCTACTGTGTACCAGCCTGCCATGTTCTACCACAAGCAAGCCTTCGGTCTGGGTACTGTCAAGCTGCCCAAGCTGTACATGACTGACACCATTGCAACTACCGAAGATGGTATGAGCATTCGTGTCACTAAGTACTCCGATGGTGACGCGAACAAGCAGAAGATTCGTTTCGACCTTCTGCCCGCCTACGCGACGTTCAACCCGTTCTTCGCTGGGCAAGCCTTCGGCAGTTAACGAAGTCTGGTACAATGGTGGCGCATCTTCTGGGTGCGTCACCATTTTCAATTAGGGGTAATCATGCCAAAAGCTAAAGACCCACGATTAGAAAGAGCAGGAGTTGAGGGCTACAACAAGCCCAAGCGCACTCCGAATCACCCCACGAAATCTCATGTTGTCGTTGCTAAAGACGGCGACCAGATCAAGACGATCCGCTTTGGACAGCAAGGCGTGAGCGGAAGTCCCAAGCGCGAAGGCGAGTCTGAAGCAGACCGCAATCGCAGAGCATCATTCATGGCGCGGCATCGCGCAAACATCAACAAGGGCAAAATGTCAGCGGCGTTTTGGGCTGCGAAGGAAAAATGGTGATGGAAGTCTGGATCAAGCCTAGTGGCGTTGAAGTGATGGTCAATGAGTCGAGCGCATCTGCCGCAGAAAGTCTCGGATGGAAGCGCAAGACAGAAAAGGTCGAAGTTAAAAAGAAGCGTCTACCAAAGCCAAAGGACTAATTATGAAAGGTCTTTACTCTAACATCCACGCAAAGCGCGAACGAATAAAGGCTGGGTCTGGTGAGCGTATGCGAAAGCCTGGAAGCAAAGGCGCTCCGAGTGCGAAGTCTTTTCAAGAGGCCGCTAAGACAGTCAAGAAACCGAGGTTTGAATAATGGCGACTGTTGCCCAAGTTGCGAAGGCATCTCTGCAAAGGATTCTTGTCCAAGCCTCAGAAGCTCCGCTTGAGGCAGACGAGTATCAGGATTTCATCTTTGCGATGAACAACTATATGTTGGCTCTGGATGCTCAAGGCGTCCACTTAGGGTATACGGCAGTTTCCAATCTTGCAGACCAAGTGACCGTTCCTCTTGGTGCGCTTCGCGGTGTCATCGCCAATCTTGCTATTGAGGTTGCTCCTGATTTCGGCGGCGTGGTGACAGATGCTTTAGTGCTTCAGGCCAGAGAGGGGCTTCAGGCAATGAGAATGCTTGGTCAGACTATCGGCGGCACTCGAATGCCCTCTACTCTCCCCATTGGCTCTGGGAATACCGATACTGGGTATGGATGGAGCTGGAACTTTTATCCAGACAGCGAGGATTCTATCCTTGCTGAGACTATTGGCACTATTGCACTGGAGTCCTCAACATGACCGACAGAGCCTATGGCGTTAAGCAGAGCGACTTCACACAGCAGAATTCAATCCTATCTGGGTCTTATCTTGGATTCTTTGCCAATGGTTACAACTACAAGATTTCCTACACCAATTTCCTATCGGGCCTGGGTGTAACCGGCACGATTGTTCAGGACGGCGCAGTTAGCGGAACTGCTGTCCTCGATGTTCAGGGTACGGTTAACAACATCCGAAACATTGAGGATGGATCAGGGATTGTCACCAACGTCTCTGCCGAAAACGGCATCACGATAGCCCACAACTTCACTGTCAACACCACTGGCGAACCTTTGATGCAGGACATTGCTGCGGCGAGTCCGATGTTTGTTTCATTGGTAGGCGGTACAGGGATTTCATGTACAACGGTGGGTGACACGATTGAGATTGCTTCCACTGAAGCAGCTTCGTATGCCTCGGTATCAATGACTGGAAACGCTACTGCGACGACTATTGCGTCTACGGCTACTCCGGTGAAGGCTGCTGGGACGTTTGTGGTAGGTGATGTCTCTTCGGGCTGGACGGCTGCAACCAATGGCCGGATTACATACACAGGGCAGACTAATAGGCACGTGATCAACGCTCTTGCGACTCTGGATGTGGCGTCTGGCACGAACCACAAAATTTCACTGTTCATCGCCAAGAATGGATCGGTTGTTTCTACTAAAATGACCGACACAATTTCATCTGGTGGCCCCAGATCAATTGCCACGTTCGTAAGTTTGGTTCTGAACCAGAACGATTACATTGAGATATTTGTTAGAAACGAATCCACAACTGACAGTGTTATTGCCGTGAATGCTGTATTGAGTGCGCTCTAATGCCGACAATCCTACCGATTACCAATGGTTTTTATATTAGCAACTCGCTGCCCATTTCAGCGCAGGAGTGTACTAATTGGTATGTGGTAGTTGAGAGCGCACCTGCATTAGCTAAGGAGACTCTTAGGGGAACGCCAGGAATAGAGCAGGTGGAAACCTCTGGGACTATTCTGCAAGCGAACAGAGGCGCTCATACGATGGCTGGGCTTCCTTACTTCGTGAATGGCACAAAGCTATATCGACTCGATCAGACCCAAGTAGTCCCGACTGAGATTTATGATCTAGTGGAGATCGGGACTGTTGCAGGGACTGCCCGTTGCTCGATGGCTGATAACGGCACTCAGTTGCTGGTTCTAGTGCCTGGTGGAAGTGGTTACATCTACAACCATGTGACCGACACATTTTCACAGATTACCGACCCTGATTTCACTGCGAACGGTGATCCTCAGTTTGTTGTGTTTGTTGACGGATACTTTGTTGTTTCAACTGATACCAAGAAATTTATCGTCTCTGCAATAAATGACGGCACAAGCTGGAATGCTCTTGATTACGGAACGGCAGAATCCGATCCCGATAATATCGTTGCGCCGATTGTATTTAAGAACCAGTTATTCATTTCGGGTAGTCAGACTTTCGAGGCTTTCCAGAATATCGGAGGAAGCGACTTTCCTTTTCAAAGAACGGGATTGTTCTTGGATAAAGGGGTTTTCTCTCCTTATTCGCTGATTAACACTCAAGACACGTTCATGTGGATCGGTGGTGGACAGAATGAGTCTCCCGCTATCTGGGCTTTCGCTGGTAACTCCACGCAGAAGATTTCCACGGTCGCTATCGATTTCATTTTGAAGGCTCTCACGAATGACCAGTTGGCTAACGTCTATTCGTGGACGTACTCCCAGAATGGTGCGTACTTCGTGGCATTTGCTCTGCCCAATTCGACATTGGTTTACGACCATGCTTCTAAACGCTGGCATGAGCGAAAGTCTTATATCGAGGCCGAGCAAGTGGGTTACAGGGTTTCGGGTTTGACTCAAGCCTACAATCATATCTTCTGCGGCGATTCTGTGGACGGTCGAATAGGCAAGCTGAATCCAGACCTTTTTACTGAGTATTCAGGGGCGATTATCAGGACGGTGGCAACGCAGCCTTTCCAGAATAATATGCAGTCAATCTTCGTTCCTTCTATCGAACTGACTGTTGAATCAGGCGTTGGTAATTCATCTGTCAGCAATCCAGTGATTGCGATGGATAGAAGCGTTGATGGTAAAACGTGGTCGGATCAGCGCATGAGAGGATTGGGGAAGGTGGGCGAGTACAATCGCCGCGTTATTTGGCGAAAGAATGGAAGGGCTGCAAGGCTTGAAGTTTTCCGATTTACTTTGAGCGATGCAGTCAAGCCAGTGATTATCCAGTTGACCGCTGAGATTATTCCGGGTGCGAAATGAGTGGGCCAAGGCTTAACGCTGCGAATCCTATCGTTGAGTCCAATGGGACGATGACCCAGCAGTTTAGAAACTGGACGATAGATGCTTCGTTAAGCATTCCGATTATCGGTGTCGGGAGTCCTGAAGGCGTTGTGACTGCAAGGCAGTACAGTCTTTATATTGATTCCACCGGAGCAGCAGGCTCAATCGAATATCGAAAAATGCTTCCTGATATCGGCGGGGATGTGACTCAAGGATGGCTATTAGTGTGAGAGGCTGTTTAGAGTCTGAGGCGCTCTCAATATTGAGAGACCCGTCCGTAAGTCAGTATTTGAATATTGATCCGAGGGGAATCGCGTCTGACTGGATTATGTTGCTAATGGGTAATCGGCTACTTGTTTTAGCCAGGCCAGAAGATGATGAGTTAGAAATCCACGTTGCTTGTCGATTCAGAGACCGAAAGAAACTCAGAGAAGTAATGGTATTTGGTTTGGATTGGCTGAATGCGTGGGGCTATAAAAAGATATGGACAACTGCGCCTGAAGAAAGAAAGGCGCTTGTGAAAATGTTAGAATCACTTGGATTCCGAAAGGTAGAGGAGAGGTGGCAGCATGGGTATTGAAGCGGCAGTAATCGGTTCAGCAATCGGGGCCGGCGCGTCACTGATTGGAGGCGCTGCCGACCGTCGAGCAGCACGAAAAGCAACCTCGAAAGCCAATGAACTTGAGGCACAGCGCATCCAGCAAGCAATTGGTGCTATCACTCCAGGATTTCAATCGGCTCAAGACACCTCTCGCTATGCGCTTGGTCAAGGTCAGCAGATGCGCCAGCAGGGTATGCAGCAGGGATTGAATCTATTGGGTCAACTGTACGGCCCGACAGGCCAGATGCAGCAGCAGGGTAATCTCGCGGCTCAACGCGCTCTGCTGGCGGGGCTTCCTATGCAGCGAAATGCGATCATGGGTGCGCCTGTTGATTACAGCCAGCTTCAACCTACTCAGATTCAATTTGATCCTGAAATGCTGTCACGAATGCTTGGTGGGATGACACTCCCGCAGGGCGATGTTCGCTACTCTCAATTCCCGCGAGGCTAATCAATCATGGCCGTGAGCAATCAAGAGATTCAGGCATGGTTCGCGCAGAACCCTAATGCTACTGCCGAGCAAGTCTATCAAGGCATGATTCAGTACGGTGTCTCTCCGCAGCAGCTCTCTGAGGCCATTAACGTCCCGTTGGATGTGGTTCAGTCTGCCTACAATGAGCAAAGAGCTAATCGCCAGACAAGGCTACAGGATATAGTCAATTCGGCTGTTCCTAATCAAGCCACTGACGATCAGATCCGGGCGTACATGGAGCTAAATCCTGGCGTTACTGCTGATCGCGTCTATCAGGACATGGTTCGTTATGGCGTATCTCCAGCGCAGTTTTCTCAGGCCACTGGCATCCCTTTGGATCGCGTTTCTCAAGAATACGCAGCGCAACAAGCTGCCGTGACTCCGACAGGGCTTGTCGGCTTTGAGCAAGCAACCACTCAAGGATTGGGTCAGGCGTCTGATACTTTAAGACAGGCTCAGACTCAGGCTCAGGGGCAGCTACAGACTGGTTATGAAGATGTTGCCAGAATGTACAACCTGAACATTGACGATCTAAGACAGGCCAGTCAGCAGGCTCAAAGCCAGATCGGCCAATCAATGGATGTTACTAGAGGTCTTGTAGGCCAGAACATCACTGGTCTTGAGCAGGCAGGACAAGTAGCCCGTGGTGATATTGAAAGAACCTTCGGCCAAGCTGGCGAGCTTTTCACTCCCTATCAACAAGCAGGTACTACAGCACTTCAGCGACAATTAGCACTGTCTGGCGCTTTGGGTGCTGACGCTTTCAATCAGGCTTATCAAGAAAGCCCATATGTTAGATTCCTTCGTGAGCAGGGAGAACGGTCTACCTTGGCTGGTGCTGCTGCTACTGGCGGTCTTGGTGGTGGTCGAGTACAGCAGGAGCTTGTTCGATTCGGTCAGGGGCTGGCATCTCAGGGGCTTCAGCAGCAGATCGAGAATCTTTCAAACCTGACTGGTGTTGGCTATAACGCCGCTTCTGGCGGGGCGAATATCCTCACTGGCATGGGGTCGAACCTTGCCAACATCGGCATGGGATCTGCTGGAGAGGTCGCTAATCAAAGAACCAATCTCGCCAATCTTGAACAAGCTTACGGAACGAATATCGCCAATCTTCTGACTGGCACTGCCCGTGATGTAACCGGCCAGCGGTCAACCATTGCACAAGAGAGATCAGGTCTTGGAACCAATCTTGCCAATCTGACTACCTCAACAGGGACGAATATCGCTAATCTTCAAGGACAATCTGCTCAGAATATCGCAAACCAACGAGCGAGAGCTGGTGAGCTTCTTGCGGCTCAGATTGGCAATGCTTCTGCCGGTCTTGGGAACCTCTCAGTAGATCAAGGTAATGCCCTTGCAAACCTTTTGAGTCAATACGGAACTGCTGGGCTAAATCTGTCCCAAGGGTACACAGCAGATCAGATCGCGGCTATTCAGGCGGCTGCGAATCAAGAGGCGATGAGCCAGGAAGAGCTAGCTGTAAGGCAGGCTTATTTGCTTGCTGGTCAGCAATACACTCCCACGCCTCAAACCAACTACACCGGCATGGTCAATAATGCGCTTAATGCTGCTGCTCTTGGTTATGATTTAAGCGGCATGATGCCTACAAGACAAACCGGAACCCCTCTTAATTCATTAGGCCCGTTGCGTACTGGATACCAGACTGCTGGGGGCAACCTTGGAACATCCCCAGTGACTATCGGGCAGATGACGCCAATCCCTGGAGGGCAGTCATTCAACGTATTTAACCCAACAACTCAGGCATTTCGCTTAGCTGGAAGGATTTAACATGGCAGAGAATATAGGCTTGCTCCTTCGCGGTCTTGGCGCGGCATTCTCCAATCAGGTTCCTGAGTTTCGCCAGCAAATGGCGATGGAGCAGGAGAATCAATACATTCAATCTCAAAGAGAGCAGCAAGCGCAGATGCAACGCGCTGAGATGATGCAGGCTCGACAAAGAGCGATGTACCAAGATGCTGAGTCGGCCCTGAAGCTACTGGCTGCTGGCGACCTTGATAGCGTTGTTCAATTGGGTCGGGAAAGAATCGAGCTTCTCAAGAATTTCCCAGATGCTGATCCATCCGATACCGTTCGCATAACTCAGCTTGCACAGTTGTCTAGGGCTGGTGATAGAAACGCCTACCAGTCGCTCCAGAGAGAGCTTCTTGGCGCTGTTCAGCGTGGTATGTCCATGGGGTATATCACGCCTCCTCAGGCAGAGGAAAAGGTTTACCGCCCTGGGGATGTTGTTTACAGGGATGGTCGGCGAGCATTCGCTATTCCAGAGCAGCAGAGGGCTGAGGAAACTCCGGCTGCACTTCAGACTCTTAGAGCTAGAGCGCAAGCTGCTGGGCTTGTGGAGGGTACGCCAGAATATCAAGAGTTTTTCAGAACTGGCGGCGTACAAAATTCAAGCAATGAATCCGCAAGACAAAATAGAATTTCAAACATAGCATTACAGCTTCAAAAAAATAATGGTCTTTCTCCAGATCAAGCGATTATTGAGGCGACCAATATTGCAGACGGCAATGTTAGATATGATGTTCTGGAGTCTGGTCAAACTAGGAGAATAGACCTTGTTAGCGGAACGGTTAGCGAAGTCCCGATTACTGGGGCGCAACAGCCTATTCCTCAGCCTCAACAGGGCAGAACTCTTTTTGAGTTGGCTAGTGAAGCTACTGGGCCTGTTTCCGCTGCTCGCGCCGCTGCTGCTAGAGTTGGTATATCCGATCCTGCGGTATTAAGCGCAAGAACTGAATTAAGAAATTCCATGCAAGAGCTGTCAAAAGCCCTTGTTGTCAATGATAGATTCCCCGTCGCTGAAGTTGAGCGAGTAAGAAGGGACACAGACTTAGACCCAGCCATAATAGATAACCCTGAAGCCATGAGAGCTAGAATGATTGGCTTGGAGTCCTATTTATCCAGAAGGCAAAGCCAGGCAGAAAGGGACGCAAGCGACCCATCACTGCCGCAGTCGGTACGCGAGGGGCAGGCTTCAAACGCTTCATCTATTCGTAACTTCAGGGCAGTTATGGGAGTCCCGTCTATTATTTCTGGCGATTTCTTGTCAACCCCTGAGTCAATAAATTCAGTAGACGTTAATTCGCTTAAATATTTTATAGAAAACTCAAGCGATGAAGATTTGAATCAACTGCCGGATGATGTTGTGAACGCAATTATTCAAAGGGTTAGATAATTATGAGTGACAAGGCGTCTCAACTTCGCGCAGCAATTTCCAACCAAGAAACAAAAGCCTCTATGATTCGTTCTGCTGTTCAAGGAGGCTCCAGATTTGGGCAGGGATTTTTGGGTGGAGTTGAATCAAGGGCGCAATCTCTTGCCTCAATGATTTCTGGCGATCCTGAAATGAGAGGGCTTCCTCCTGTTAGAGATGTTCCAGAGAGCTTGTCAGGCAGGATGGGCGCAGCTTCATTTGATGCCGCTGTCATGGCTGCCCCCATCGGTCGAGTTTTTTCTGCCGTTAAACCGGCACAACAAGGGGCGACTGGGATACAAGCAACTTTGAGAAATGTGGTCTCTGACATTGGTCAGACATATCAACGCGCTCCTGCTAGATTTATAGCTGTTGAATCTGGTCTTGGCGCTTCTTCTGGGGCCGGAGGATTTTATGCTGAACAGGCTTTTCCAGAAAGTGATGCCGCCAGATTCATTGGTGAGATTGGCGGGGGGATGGCTCCAAGCGCGGTAGCTGCAACTGGGAGGCAGGCTGTAAGGGCTTTGGATGCAGCGTCAAACATCTCCCCGACAATAGCTGCCGGTAAAAGGTTTGCTGTAAACACATGGGATGAGGTGGCAAGGTCTATTGATGCTAGGACGGCGGGATCAAGAGCTACTCAAAGATTCCAGAGGGCTATTGGAGAACTTGCTCCATCAAGGGTAATTCAATCAATGGATGAACCATTGCTTGATGAGGCAAGGGCTATTATGACCCCCGCTCAAATTAGCGGAAATAGAGGTCTTTTGAGCCTTGAGAGGTCGTTGGCTGATAGCATTGACAGTCTTAGAAATAAAAGAGAAGAAGACCTTATTCGACTGAATAGCGTCATAAAATCCTCTTTTTCATCCCCGCAAACTTCTGAGACAGCAAGGACTGCCGTCGAAAGAACAAGGCAGGAATATTTTAATCTTTTGAATGAAAGAGTCAGAGTTGCGGCATTAAAGGCTGATGAAGATTTGCAGCGAATGATCCCTGGTCTTGGCGAGGAAGAGGCAAATCGCATTGCTAGACGAGAACTTGAGAAAGCCTTTTCTGATTCTATGCGCCAAGAAAGGGAGTTTTTTAACAAGATAGACTTTAGTGCGATTGCGCCAACTAGAAATGTTCGAAACACCTTGGATCAAGTTTTGTCCGAGGCTGGTGTTGCAGGAAGAAAATCTGTTCCTGGCTATGCGATAGACTTGTTTTCTTCATCTTCTCCTAATTTCTTGGGGGTGACAAATTCTGTAAAGGAGTTAAGAGAGGCACAATCTCAGCTAAGAACTATAGCGAGAAATGCTAGGGTAGGAACCCAGCCTGATATGCGTCTTGCTGCTTTTGCAGACCGTATTGCTAGTGCAATCACGGATGATCTTGAGCTTACTCAAGGGGCTAATCCGCAGTTAATAAGACAAGCTGTTGATTTCTCACGCGCAAGGCATGAGGTATTTAGCCAAGGCAGCGTAGGAAGAATATTGAGAACTTCCTCAGACTCTGGGGACTTCATCCCAGAAATGCTCACTCTTGATAAGACTCTCGGCGCTTCTGGCATTGCTGGTGCTCAAGCATTTGACGATATAGTTAATGCTGCTGCTTTTTCAAGGGATAGGGCTGGTTATGAAGGGTCTGACAGCATCTCTGGGGCAATGGCTAGATTCATTCAGAATGAGTTTGTTAAATCGTCCGTTAGAGGCGGGAGGGTTGATAGAAATCTAGCTGAGGCATTTGTTAGAAATAACGAAGTTACATTAAACAGGTTTCCAGAAATAAAGAATGGGATTATTCAATCTGTTGAATCTGGGTCTGCTTTGGATTCTCAGGAGGCGCTTAGAAAGCTGGGGATACAGACTTTTGATGACCCGTCCGTTTCAAAAGCAACATTGCTTTTACAAAAAGGCCCAGTCAGAGCTTTTGAGGATATATTCTCATCAAGGAACCCTATTCTAGAGGCAAGAAATGTTGTCAGCCTAATGGGCAGCGATCCTACTGGGGAGGCTATTTCTGGGCTTAAACAAGGTTTCATGGATTACCTAGTAAGCAAGTCTGATTCCGGCGGGTTTATATCTGGCGAGAGACTAAGTGAGCTAATAAGCAATCAAAATGCAAGAGGAGTTATATCCTCGCTTTTTAATGAGGAAGAAAAAAGACGATTGTTGACTATAGTAAGAACGGCTCAAAGAGCTGATGCTGCTAGGGCTGCAATTCCTTCAACTGAGGGCGTCACGGGTGATAGAATATCGAAATCCAGCGATATGCTTCTCGGTATTTTAGGCGCTGCTTACGGTCGCCAAGTTTCTACTAATCTTGGTGGGGGAACAGTGCAAATACCAGGAATTTTTGCAAACAGGTTTAGAGAGCTTGGTGCTGCTGGGCTTGCAAATCCGGCCAAGAGGTTAATCATAGACGCTCTTGGTGATGAGAGGCTTTTCCGGCAAGTTCTTATGGCAACTCCTGTTAATGGCGCTCTTAATCAGCAGGCAAATAGAAGGCTGAATGCTTGGGCGGCGGCCACTTTAGCTAGAGAAGGGTTAAGTCCTTCAGGTCAAGATCAAGCTAATACAACAGAGGAATAGATAATGGCTCGCTTCGGCTCACTCGATACCCAATACTTTGACGACGCTGGTGACCCTCTTGTCAGCGGTAAAATCTACTTTTACGAAACCGGAACGACAACGCCAAAAGCGACTTACGCTGATATTAACTACACGATTGCCAATTCAAATCCCGTAGTTCTCACTGCTGCTGGTCGCCAGCCTAATATCTTTTTTGATGGCGTGGCGAAAGCGATTCTTACTAAGTCGGATGACACTCAGATTCTTGTCCGCGATCCTGTGGGTGATACTGCATCGACATTTGGTAATGCGTGGATAGCCTCAAAGGACTATAACGCAAACGACGTGGTGCAGGGGTCTAATGGTCAATTTTACGTTTCACTGGTCAACGGCAACGTTAATAACAATCCCGTCACCACTTCTGGTTACTGGACGTTCCTGTATTCTGTGGAATGGAGCGCTGGAACCACGTACAACCTCGGCTCGGTAGTCACATATAACACCATTGTTTACCAGTCGCTTCAGAGCGCAAACCTGAACAAAAATCCATCCACTGAAACGGCTTGGTGGGTTCCGATTCAGCTTGTGTGGAGTTCTACTGCTACCTATGCGATTAACGCAAACGTAGTGGGAACAGATGGCGTTCTGTATACATCGCTTCAGAATTCTAACACGGGTAATATTCCGGCTAGTTCTCCGTCATATTGGGTGGGAACTTCTGCCGCTGCGGCTGCTAGTGCAAGCGCTGCTGCGACTTCTGCGAGTAATGCGGCTTCCAGTGCGAGTGCGGCATCTACGTCAGCAGGTAATGCGGCAACGTCTGAAAGCAATGCGGCTGCTTCTGCTGCGACTGCATCGACTCAAGCTACCAATGCCTCGAACTACGCTACTGCGGCGTCTACAAGCGCAACCAATGCTTCAAATTCGGCAAGTGCTGCGGCTACCAGTGCAAGCAATGCTGCGGCTAGTTATGACCTGTTTGACGATAGGTATCTGGGTGCGAAGGCTAGCGACCCTTCTGTTGACAACGATGGGAATCCACTTGTTACGGGTGCGATGTATTTCAACACCACCACTAACTCGACACGAATTTATAACGGCACTGGCTGGCAGGATACGGCAGCGATTGCGACCAGTATCAACCTGGCAACCCAAGTAACCGGCACTCTCCCGATTGCCAACGGCGGTACTGGCACAACCTCAACCACGTTCGTCAATCTTGCCACCAACGTCACAGGCACTCTCCCCGTAGCCAACGGGGGCACAGGTCTTGCTGCGCTTGGCACTTCATTGCAGCAACTTCGCGTCAACTCCGCAGGCACTGCGCTTGAGTACGCAACAATTTCCGCAGGCATTACCAATGTCGTTACTGCTACAAGCAGCACAACACTGACCAGCACGCCAACACTTCTGGAAATTACGCCTACAGGG
>Ga0209358_10000432_pt1 | contig 36751 bp, 29 predicted proteins | sample LauGreFa1BDMLBSN_2_FD_187574 | JGI IMG/M metagenome (GOLD analysis project Ga0209358, IMG submission 187574) | Freshwater lake microbial communities from Lake Michigan, USA - Fa13.BD.MLB.SN (SPAdes) (version 2) | ecosystem: Environmental > Aquatic > Freshwater > Lake | place: Lake Michigan, USA... | reverse complement strand
AGTGCCATCTGTGGCGGGTTGGACTTTCGCTGTAAAGTTTGCATTTCCATTTACACAAGTAGTTACAGCTACAGGTGATTGTGTAAACTGAGGTAGGTCTATTACCTTAATATTCATAGCATTTGAAGCAGTACCACAAGCGTTGGCTACTTTAAGTATAAGATCTCCATGATTTGCTTTACTGATTGCTGCAAAATTTAGTTGTAGTTCAGATTGGCCTGGAATAGTAACACCATTTTGCTCCCAGCTAATTGTATTGGTACTATTTGCTAAATTTGAAACAGTGGCATTTAATTGAAGCGCCGTGTTAATACAAATTCCAGATTCAATAGATGGAGTTGTTACAACCGAGTTTATTTGAGGCACCTCATTGATTGTAACAATCACTTTGTCGCTTGTAGTTGTTTCAATACTATTTGTTAATGTAACATAGTAATGACCAGCATTGCTCGATTCAAATTTAGAAATATTTAATACCGGTCCATTTGCGCCAGGAACGACTACTGCAGTTGTACTTAGGTCTTGTTGATAATACCACTGATACAACGGACTCGTATTGTCATTTGAAATTGCATTTACAGTTAATTGTAATGGCTTGTCTTTACAAGCTTTGGTAGCAACTGGCTGAAGCGTAATGGTTGGCTTATCATAAACTTTGATGGTACTAATATTGCTTCGTACAATTCCGCAAGCATTGGCCACATTTACATAATATCTACCGGTGTCACTGATAACCGCGCTTGTAATAGTATTAAAAATGGCTGCATTATTCTGAAATGATGTTGTTGAAGGCATTTTATACCAGTTGTAACTAATTGTTGCGATTGTGCCATCAGCATTTAGTGAATTTGCGGCTACTTCAAGTATTATTGGATCACCTTTTTTAATTGTGTAACTTGATTCAAGGTCTTTTGTGATTGTTGGAGCACCGCCAACTTTAATTCTATCTGTCGTTACACCTAGTGGATTGGTGCTTGTGGTGCTGCATCCTCCGACGGTTGCGGTTAAGGTTACATCATAAATTCCTGTATTTAGAAATTTATGGGTAAAATTACGTTCACTGCTTGTTCCGCCATCTGAGCTTGTCCATAAATACGAAACGTTAGAAACGCTTGGAGTTGTATTAATGAATGTATATTCCGCATCATTTAAACATGAAGTTGTTGACTTTCCACCAGCAGAAAAACTTGCATTTGGTTTTTCTTGAAAATTTACTACTGCATTTTCTGAAACGCCATCATAATTACATTCTGGATTTGAAACTTTTAAATAATAGGTACCAACATTGGAAAGGCTCATTGAACTGATGTTGTATTTTAAGCTGTTGCCTCCTGCTGAAATAGGCTGATCATTTAAATACCACTGATAAGTAACCGAAGTGGCACCGCCAGTATTAACAACTGGGCTAAGCTCATGACTTGCACCTTGACAAACAGTTTTCCCAACAGGTTGAGTAGTAATTCTTGGTTGTGCTAATACGATAATATTTTTTGTTGTACTATTGGAGCATCCATAATTGTTTGTTGCAGTTAATTTTACAATATATGCACCTGAACTGTTGTAGGTGTGATTACTAGAATTAATAGCAGTTGTATTGATAGCGCCATCTCCATAATCCCAAGAAGCATTAATCACACTTCCATTGGCATTTCCGCCGGTTTGTATAGTTTTGTTTGTGAATGTGAATAGGTTCCCGTTTAAGCATTGACTTGCATTTGATACATCAAATGCAGCAACGGGGGTTGGATTAACAATTACTGGAATCTGAACAGCATTGCTATTTGTCCCACATGAATTAGTAATATCAACTGAATAAGTTCCTAGGTCTGATAAAGTAGCTGGTTTTTTTGTGTAATCAGACGAGTTAGTATTCCCAGATTGTTTTGTTTCTTTCACCAATCCATTTTGTTTCCAGGTGTATGTTTCGAATCCGTTAGAATTTGTTTTTACGGCTAGTATTATTTGATCGTTTTCACAAAAAATCGTGTTAGGAGTAGTTGTAAATTCTGTAACAATAGGTTTTGCTGCTTCATTCTTGATTAAAATACCCTCAGCTGATCCATTTTTCAATACCGTATTTCCGCATCCGTTGCTTAGAAGCGCAGTATATGTAGCATCTCTACCAACTGAAGAAATACTAATTGTAGCAGTATTTGTATTTCCGTTTATACTGCCATCTTTTGTAGACCAAGTAATACTCGGAGTTAAACCATTAATAGTATAAATGTTTAATGATAGGCTTCTTGTTTGATTATTTGCAGAGCAAATTGTAAAATCACTCGAAGGAGTTATTATGTTATATCTTGGTTTAGAAACAACAATAAGCTCACTGATATTACTGGTAATAGCGCCACATTCGTTGCTAACTTTCAATTGATATTGGCCTGATGCCTCGACTTCTAAGTTTGATAGTTTTAGATCTTTACTAAGAGGGGCTGATGCAATAGGCGAGTTATTTTTGTACCAAGTATATATTATTTCTGAATTTGTGCCGGGTTTATTTTGAGCTAATCCATTTAAAGTTACACCTGACAATTCGCAAGTTGTTGTAGAAGCTTCAGGTTGTATTGACATAATTGGTTTTTCATGAACACCAATTGTAATTGAATTGCTTGTTGTAACACCACATGTATTACTTACGTTAAGTTTATAAATTCCAGCGTCTGTGGTTGTGCTTGAGCTTATGTTTAATGCACTGTTTGATGAAATGCCTTTACTTATGTCATCTTTAAACCAAGTATAACTCGCAGTATATCCATTTGACACACTTTCAACAGAGAATGTAATTGGTGATCCAATACAAACTGTAGGGTTGCCGGTTACACTGTTGTTTGGGATGCTGGTTGAAATTTTAACATCTTTTGGTTTATCTCCAACACTAAGAGTAAAACTCCCTCCATTTACTGGTATGTTGCAATCATTTAATACTAAAACGTTATAAACCTTAGCATCATTGGTTGTTGCGCTAGCAATTGAAAAAGTTGAACCTGTTAAACTACTAATTACTGTTGATCCTGAGCTCCAAACATATCTCAGATTTCCGCCCCCATTTGAACTTGCACTAACTGAAACACTCACTGGCTGACCAACGCAAACCGATATATTACTAGGCGCGCTGGTAATTGTTGGAATTGTATTTACGGTAAGATTTGCGTTATTACTAGTAAGGCTATACCCACAAGCATTCGAGATGATAACCTTATAAGTACCGGCATCTTGTGCGCTAACTGATTTTGTATATGTACTAGCAGTTTCACCTGCAATTGCCACATTGTTTTTATACCACTGATAGGTTTGTGCATTGTTAGCAATAACTGAGAGGTTGAAATTTGTTCCTATACAAGCTTCCGTTTGAGCAGCAGGTTGTGTTTGTATGGTAGGTAAATTAAGAACGGTAACATTAAACGGAGTTCCACTTACTGGGCTACAACCATTGTTAACAGCAACATAATATCTACCTGCTTGTGAGCTTTGGATATTGCTGATATTAAGTTGAGCACCGGTTTGCCCATTAATTACGTTACCGTCAAAGTACCACTGATAAGTAACATTTGCACCACTTACGTTTGTGTAAGTAGGCGCTACGTTTAATGTACCTGCTTGACACACTGTTACATCATTAATGTTTGCAACAGCAGGTGTAGGTTGTAGTTGTAAAGTTGTAGTGCTTGATCCAGTAGATGCGCCACAACTATTGGTCACCACTAATGCATAAGTACCCGCATTAGCAGATTGAAAATTAGGTATAGACAGTATGTTAGTATTAGCGCCACTAATGATGGTGCCACCTAAGCTCCAAGAATAGGTTAGGTTGTTATCACCATTAGCACTTACTGCAGCTGTGATAGTAGCGGTATTGCCGGCACACACAGGAGAAGTAGTAGTAAGAGCGTTGATAACAGGTTTATTATTTACAGCAAGTGTAGCTGCAGCACTTGTGGTAGTACCACAACTATTGGTAGCTAAGAAAGTATAGGTGCCTGCATTAGCAGTTGCAACAGAAGGGATAGAGAGTGTTGTTGTAGTGTTGCCAACATCAACTCCGTTTCTTTGCCACTTATAAGAAGTAGAACCTGATACGTTAGCCGTAAATGTTGCAGTTGCACCAGCACAAAGTGATTGAGATACAGGATCTAAAGTAATGATAGGAGCCTGCGTCATGGTGATGGTGTAATCCGGACTAGTAGTTGTACCACAAGAGTTGGTAACAGCAACGGTGTACACACCTGCATCACCTGTTTGTAAATTATTAAGTGCTAAAGAAGCAGTTGTTGCATTAGGAATATTAACGCCACCTTTTTTCCACTGATAGGTAAGGGTACCGCCGTTATTTGTAACTGCAGTTACTTGTAATGTATGAGAAGCGCCAACACAAAGTGTATTGGTACTTGCAATTGTTTGAACAGTTGGCGCGCTTTTTACAACAAGCACAGCTGCATTACTTGTAACATTATAACCGCAACTATTTGATATCACAACTTTATAAGTTGCTGCATCAGAACTAGCAACAGAAGGTATGTTAAATGAGCTAGCCGTAGCGGTATTAATCGCTACATCATTTTTATACCACTGATAGGTTTGTGTATTGTTAGCTGCTACCGATAATGTAAAGCTTGTTGTTGTACAAGCTTCCGTTTGAGCAGCAGGTTGTGTTTGTATGGTAGGTAAATTAAGAACGGTAACATTAAACGGAGTTCCACTTACTGGGCTACAACCATTGTTAACAGCAACATAATATCTACCTGCTTGTGAGCTTTGGATATTGCTGATATTAAGTTGAGCACCGGTTTGCCCATTAATTACGTTACCGTCAAAGTACCACTGATAAGTAACATTTGCACCACTTACGTTTGTGTAAGTAGGCGCTACGTTTAATGTACCTGCTTGACACACTGTTACATCATTAATGTTTGCAACAGCAGGTGTAGGTTGTAGTTGTAAAGTTGTAGTGCTTGATCCAGTAGATGCGCCACAACTATTGGTCACCACTAATGCATAAGTACCCGCATTAGCAGATTGAAAATTAGGTATAGACAGTATGTTAGTATTAGCGCCACTAATGATGGTGCCACCTAAGCTCCAAGAATAGGTTAGGTTGTTATCACCATTAGCACTTACTGCAGCTGTGATAGTAGCGGTATTGCCGGCACACACAGGAGAAGTAGTAGTAAGAGCGTTGATAACAGGTTTATTATTTACAGCAAGTGTAGCTGCAGCACTTGTGGTAGTACCACAACTATTGGTAGCTAAGAAAGTATAGGTGCCTGCATTAGCAGTTGCAACAGAAGGGATAGAGAGTGTTGTTGTAGTGTTGCCAACATCAACTCCGTTTCTTTGCCACTTATAAGAAGTAGAACCTGATACGTTAGCCGTAAATGTTGCAGTTGCACCAGCACAAAGTGATTGAGATACAGGATCTAAAGTAATGATAGGAGCCTGCGTCATGGTGATGGTGTAATCCGGACTAGTAGTTGTACCACAAGAGTTGGTAACAGCAACGGTGTACACACCTGCATCACCTGTTTGTAAATTATTAAGTGCTAAAGAAGCAGTTGTTGCATTAGGAATATTAACGCCACCTTTTTTCCACTGATAGGTAAGGGTACCGCCGTTATTTGTAACTGCAGTTACTTGTAATGTATGAGAAGCGCCAACACAAAGTGTATTGGTACTTGCAATTGTTTGAACAGTTGGCGCGCTTTTTACAACAAGCACAGCTGCATTACTTGTAACATTATAACCGCAACTATTTGATATCACAACTTTATAAGTTGCTGCATCAGAACTAGCAACAGAAGGTATGTTAAATGAGCTAGCCGTAGCGGTATTAATCGCTACATCATTTTTATACCACTGATACGTTTGTGTATTGTTAGCTGCTACCGATAATGTAAAGCTTGTTGTTGTACAAGCTTCCGTTTGAGCAGTAGGTTGTGTTTGTATGGTAGGTGCATCAAGTACACTCACATTAAATTCGTTACTGCTAATAGTTGCGGAACAACCATTGTTAACAGTAACATAGTATCTACCTGCTTGTGAGCTTTGGATATTGCTAATATTAAGTTGAGCACCAGTTTGGCCACTAATAGCGCTACCATTAAAATACCACTGGTAAGTAGGGCTTGTGCTCCCTAAGTTTGTTATCGTTGTCGAAACCAATAAACTTGTATTCAAACAAGCACTACGATCAGTAATTGTAGTAATACTTGGTGTGGTAATTAATTGAATACTTACATTTTGATTATTAGTTGCAGAGCTTGTTGTTCCACAACTATTGGTAACAGTAAATGAGTATGTACCTGCATTAGCAGATTGAAAATTAGGAACAACAAGTGTTGAATTGTTGCCATTTGCAACAGCTGTTCCATTTAGTGACCATGCATAGGTTAAATTATTATCTCCATTTGCTACTACTGCTGCAACAAGTGAAGCTGTTGAACCAGCGCACACATTTGTAGGTGCAGTAATACTTGTGATGCTTGGTTTATCTTTAATAGTTACTTGTGCATTTCCACTTGTGCTTGTGCCACAACTATTGGTAGCAACAAAAGTATAAATGCCAGCATCAGAAGCTGCAACAGAAGGTATCGAAACTGTTTTTGATGTATTGCCAATATCAATGCCGTCTTTTTGCCACTTGTAGCTAGTTGCGCTAATTACATCTGCATTTAATGTTAATGTAGCTCCAGCACATAGTACGCTATTAGCTGCAGGGTTAACAGTGATAGAAGGTTTTTGATTTACAATTAATTGAAAATCGGAACTAGTAACATTGCCACAACCATTAGATAAGACAACTGAATATAAAGCAGCGTCTCCAGATTGAATATTTGATAAGGCATAACTAGAAGCAGTTGCATTGGCTATATTAGATCCTGCTTTTTTCCATTGATAGGTAATAGTTCCACCGCCATTGTCGTTTCCACTAACTTGAATCGTATAATTTGTACCGCTACAAACTGTTTGTGGACTACTTGAAAGACTATTAATACTTGGTTTGTCTTTAAGTGTTAAAGTAACATTCGCAGATTGCGTTGGCGTATTACAAGCATTGCTAACTTTTACAAAATAAACGTCTGCATTTGCAAACTGAAAATTTGTGATTTCATATCTACTTGAGGTTGCATTTTGAATGGCAGTTCCGTTTTTAAACCAGGCATACGTTAATGCGGATGCGTCTGGAGACGTTGCGGTAACTTCTAGTGCAATATTGCCGCCAGCACAAACAGCTGTACTACTTGTTATATTGGTAATTGTAGGACATTGTTGTGCAAACAAAATCTGCGAAATACCAACTAAGGTAATGGCAAGAAAAATTCGAATTTGTGATGATATCTTCATAGGAAAAAATGCTTGAATTATATATTATACTTACTTAAAACAACTTACGTGTCGCTTTGCAAGTGTATTATCTTCGGTAGGACGAGAAAATAAAAATTGAATCCCAACTTCAAATGCGTTAGCATTTTGTACATATGAAATATTGGGAGCAATTGAAAAATTATAGGTAAAGGATGCTTTGATTACGTTCATGTTTAAATTCACAAACGGAGAAATAGAATTGTTTAAAACATATACACCGCCTACGTCAAATCCAATATAGTTGTCATAATCGGGGAGTATTTGAATCGCGCCAACTAGTGAGGTTGAAGATTGGCCTACTCTAACAGAATGTAATCCGCCAAAAAATACTTGACTGTAATCAGATAGTATTTTCGAGTAGCCAAGTTGATAGTTAAAGGTGAGTCCGTCTCTTGTAGCAAGTTTTAGTGGGTCTTTACTAGACTGATTGATATTGTACATCGAAAATCCAGCCGTAAATGATTCTTCTTCTCCAACCGAATTGTAAAGTATGCCTGAATTAATGTCTACAAAATTTGCATTGATGACTTGTATGGGCTCGTTATTTGGTAATTGAGGAGAATAGCCAGAAAAATCAAATTGATTTGGGAAAAGTAATTGTGTATAATCAATTCTTTTGGAATTATATCTACCCTGAAAACCGAGTGATAGGGTTCTGCTTCCATCATAATTTAATGCTTTGGAATAGGACATCGTTGCAGACATGGCCTGATGCGAGTATACATCTAGGGTTTTGTGCGTATATGCATTTACCCCAAACCCAAAAACATCGTTATTGGGAACAAAATCTAATAACGGACGCATTTGGAAAGATGCATTTGAAAAAGTTGATGTTACAAGCTTCGAGTAGGACTGTGATCTATGCAGCGCATTGAATTTAAAGTCGTCGTCAATAAATCCTGCAAAAGATGGATTTATATTAAGTTGATTTTGCGAAAATTGTGTGAACACAGGTAGCTGTGAACTCGCATTTTTTGATTGCATGAATGCTATAAATAGCAATACTACCCCAATGGGGATCCTGCTTGACTTCCTTTTTTTCATAATAAGATTGAAATACTAAAAATTACTAACCAAGTGAGCTGATAAAACTACTAATTATAGTACAATTACGTAGTATTTATACTATATATTTTTACTTAATATAGAAAAATATCTACATATAAGTGTCATAATGGCAGAATTATTGCTACTAAAGGGTTTGACCCTATAAAATAGGGTCATTTTTGGGCCAAATTGGAGGCTTTTGTTGGCTATAATTCACCTGGTTTTTGGGAAAGTAAAATGCTAGTATTTGGAGATCTTATTTATTATTATATCTTTATGATATCAAAATAATATCAAACATGGAAAAATTACTCAAACCCTTTTCTGGGTACAAAGCAGCTTTAATTGCTTTATTATCATTTTTCATCGGCTTTGCGCTTGTGGTTGGTGGTGCTCAACAAAATGAGGGCGGCCAAGTTTTCTTTGGCATACTACTTCTAGCTGCGGCTGGTTTTTTAGTGAAAGGGCTCATGATTATTGATCCTAATTATAGCATTGTGCTTACGTTTTTTGGTAAGTATGTTGGTACCGTTAGAGAAAATGGACTTCAATTTGTAAATCCATTTTACAGTAAACTAAAAGTGTCACTTCGTATGCAAAGCATCGAAAGCACCAAGTTAAAAGTGAATGATAAACTAGGTAACCCTATCGAAATCGCTGCTGTTATTTTATATCAAGTAGAAGATACGTACAAAGCGGTATTTGATGTAACAAGTTTTAATGATTACATCCGTAACCAAAGTGAAGCAGCTGTTCGACATTTAGCAACTACATGTCCTTATGATAATATCGAAGATGAAAAAGCCCATATCACTTTACGCGATGGAGGTGAACAGGTGATTGAAATGTTAGAACAAGAATTAAATCAGCGTTTAAATAAAGCAGGCGTGTTGGTTACAGAAGCGCGTATAAGTCACTTAGCATATGCCGCAGAAATAGCAGGCGCTATGCTACAACGCCAGCAGGCAACAGCGATTGTGGCTGCACGTACAAAAATTGTAGAAGGCGCTGTGGGTATGGTTGAAATGGCCCTTGCCATGTTGTCTGAAAAAGATATTGTGGTTTTAGATGATGATAAAAAAGCGGCCATGGTGAGTAATTTAATGGTGGTATTGTGTGGTGAAAAAGCGGCTTCGCCAGTGTTAAATACTGGGAGTCTTTATTAATCCATTTAAATACTTTTTATGTCTCTTACTAAAAAAACTTTTGTTTTGCGGATAAGCGAAGACACTTTTAACAAGCTGTCTAAATGGGCCGATGATGAATTTAGAAGTGTAAACGGACAAATTGAAATGATACTCGACAAAGCATTAAAAGAAGCCGGCAGAAAATCGGTAGAAAAAGATGTTAAGCCATCTCAAAATCCTAAATTGCTTAAATGAAAATCAAATCAATTGTAGTAGCGCTATTATGTTTATTGTTTATCCATAATGCGTTTGCGCAAACCCTTACCATTGGCAGTTTTAATGTACGTTATGACAACCCGCGCGATTCTGGAAATTTGTGGAGTGCCAGACTCCCTAGAGTGGCCTCCCTCATTGCTTTTCATGATTTTGACATTGTAGGAACGCAAGAAGGGTTGCAGCATCAGTTAGATGGTATGCAAGCCTTACTTCCGGGGTATACTTACTACGGCATTGGTAGAGATGATGGCGCTTTAAAAGGAGAGCACTCTGCTATTTTTGTAAAAAAAGATGCATTTACAATTGTAGATAAAGGTGATTTTTGGTTATCTGAAACGCCCACAAAACCTGGTTTTGGTTGGGATGCGCGTATTAATAGAATTTGCTCTTGGGTATTGCTACAACACAAAGTAACGCGCAAAAAAATGTACTGTTTTAATGTGCATTATGATCATCAAGCGATGATAGCGCGTAAAGAAAGTTCTAAGCTCATTTTAGAAAAAATCAAAACGATTGCAGGTACTACACCTGTTATTTTAACGGGCGATTTTAACGGTGATCACAATTCAGCATGGTATCAATTGATTGCCAATTCAGGTAATTTATTGGACACCTATAAAAGAGTTGCCGCGCCCTATAAACCCAATGGAACCTTTCAGGGGTTTGGTCCCAATTTAAACGCAGACCAGGTGATTGACCATATTTTTACAAGCTCACATTTTTCCGTGAGTCGTTGGGGTGTGTTAACAGATTCTTACAATGGTAAGTTTCCATCGGATCATTTTCCGGTTTTAGCCCAAATCACACTGCATTAGGCGCCCATATGTGCAAAAGCTTTCCTAAATAACGTGGCTTTGGCATTTTTATTCACAGGGCCTTGCTTCTTTTGTAGAACCCACTAATTTTAACGGTAATCAAACCCATTGTATGTTTTATTTATTACAAACAGACACCATTCAAAAAGCAGTTGGAGCAGTAGCTGCAAGTACGCCAGAAAAAATTTCTATGCTTAGCTTATTAGAGAAGGGTGGATGGATTATGTATCCATTATATTTTTTATTAGTAGCTGCCATTTATGTTTTTGTGGAGCGTTTGTTGGCGATAAATAAAGCTTCTAGAATAGAACCCAACTTCATGAATATTATCAGAGATAATATTGTAACAGGTAATGTGCAAGCAGCGCGTAATTTGGCAAAAAATACCAATAGTCCTGTTGCGCGTATGATTGATAAAGGAATTCAGCGTATTGGAAAGCCATTAGATGCCATCGAAAAAAGTATGGAAAATGTGGGTCGTCTCGAAATGTACAACATGGAAAAAAACCTATCTATTTTATCACTCATTTCTGGAATTGCGCCGATGTTTGGATTTTTAGGAACCATTATTGGAATGGTACAATTATTTTATGGCATAGCATCAACTGGTGAATACACGTTAAATACCATTGCGGGTGGTATTTATACAAAAATGATTACGTCTGCAACCGGTTTAATTATTGGACTCATTGCATATGTTGGGTATAATTTTTTAAGTACCCTAATCGATAAAACTGCCAATAAAATGGAAGTAGCAAGCTCAGAGTTCATTGATATTTTACAAGAACCTACTCGTTAATTTTATACAATGAATATCAGAAAGCGTTTACGATCTCAACCAGAAGTGCACACCGGTGCCTTAAATGATATTCTATTTATCCTATTGTTGTTCTTTTTAATTGTATCAACGCTTGCCAATCCAAACGTGATTAAAGTGTCCAATCCAAAAGCGGCAAGTGATACCAAGGCCAAGCAAACAGTGGTGGTTACCGTAGACAAAGACCAGCAAATTTATATTGGTTCTAAAGCTATTGGAATCGACTCATTGGAAGCTGAACTCTCTGTTTTTTTAGCGAAAGAAACGGATAAGCCCTCGGTGGTGATTAATGGCGATAGCACTTCTCATTTAGGCACTGCGATAAAAGTAATGCAGGTAATAAAAAAACTGGGTGCAACCCCTGTGATGGCTGTCGACAATAGTCAGTAGTGGCAGTCGGTTGCCAGTATCCAGTTGCCAGTAGCGCGTAGTTAGTTTTTTGTCGCTACAATCATCCGGTCATTTTCAAACAGATCTTTTTTGAGTACTGCGGTGTAGTTGTTTTGAACAAATACATCCTGCGTTTGAGGCCCGAGTGCCTGATTGATTTCTACAAACAAAGCGCCACCACTACTTAGGTGCGTATTTCCAAAATTTGCGATGGCGTTGTAAAAAACAAGTGGATGATTATTAGCAACAAATAGCGCTGTATGCGGTTCAAAGTTTAGCACATGCCCCGCCATATTTGTTTTTTCATTTTCCGCTATGTAAGGAGGATTGGAAATAATAACATCATAACTACCTAAATCCGGCCAGCATGTTTCGTTTAAAAAATCGAGTGTTTTAAACTGAATTGGCGCATTGTATGTTGCTGCATTACTAGTTGCCACATTTATAGCTGCTGCGCTAATATCGATAGCCGTAATGATGGCAGTTGGTATTTTATTGTGCAGTGCAATGGAAATGCAGCCACTCCCTGTTCCAATTTCTAAAATTTGAATATGCGGCTTGTTATTAAAATTTGTTGACACCCAACTTGCACATAAGTTTACAAGCTCTTCTGTTTCAGGTCTTGGAATAAGGGTATGCTCGTTAACGTTTAAGCAAAGTCCTGCAAACCAGGCTTCTCCAAGCACATATTGCACGGGCTTACCCGTTTGTAGTTCGTTGGTGTACTGTTGCAGCCGATCCAAATGATTATCAGAAAGGTTCTCGCTTTTCACAAGCCAGCGATCCATTTTTGATTTGCCCGTAACAAATTCCATTACCATGGCTGCAATGGTAGCGGCTTCTCTATCGTCATAGAGACCATCAAGTGCAGTAGTAAGGGACTGTTCGGCTAATTCAAAAGTCATGATGCAATGTTAGTATCATTTAGGTTATTTTTGCGTCAGCCCTTCAAATTTATTTATCCATGCAAAACGCAGATCATTTCTTTACTATCGAAAAGCCTTCTATGGCTGAATTTAAAGATAGGGGAAGTAAATTTTTAGGGTACGCATTTCCAGTTACTTCTCCAGAAAATTTCAAGCAGCATTTGCAGGATTTAAAAAAAGAACACGCTAAGGCAGTGCACCATTGTTTTGCATATAGGTTAGGGTTAACCAACAATATTTTTAGAGTAAGTGATGATGGGGAACCCGCTGGAACTGCTGGTAGGCCAATATTAGGGCAAATTGATAGCAGTGGCATAACCAATGCCGCCATTGTGGTAGTACGTTATTTTGGCGGTACATTACTTGGTGTTCCTGGCTTAATTAATGCATACAAATCTGCGGCCTCCATGGCATTGCAGTTAACGCCGTTTGTACAAAAAACAATTGAGTGTTATTACGAGCTTTCATTTGACTATACACAAATGGGAGAGGTGATGAATGTAGTAAAGCAATACGGATGTTCAGTTTCGGAACAGTCCATGCAACTTTTTTGCAACCTGCGCATTGGTATTCCGAGAGCAAGACTTGAAGAAGTATTGTATAAATTCAAAGACTTACACACCATAGGTGTAAAACCCTGCGCCTGATTTTACGCCTAGTTTTTTATCCGCTACCATACTTACAAGTAATGGACAAGGGGCGTATTTTTCTTCTTTAAATCCTTCGTATAAAACTTCTAAAATGCTGAGGCATACATCTAGTCCAATAAAATCGGCGAGTTGAAGTGGCCCCATCGGATGCGCCATGCCAAGTTTCATGATGGTATCTATCGATTCTTTGGTAGCAACGCCTTGATGTAGAGCATAAATGGCTTCATTAATCATGGGCATTAAAATCCTGTTGGCAATAAAACCTGGAAAATCATTGACCACGCAAGGCACTTTTAATAAAGTGGTGCTTAGTGCAACCACCGTATGTGTAGTGGCTTCATTGGTCTCTTTTCCATTGATAATTTCTACCAGTTTCATAATAGGAACCGGGTTCATAAAATGCATGCCTATAACTTGTGCTGGTCTTTTGGTAACGTTTGCAATTTCAGAAATAGAAATGGAAGAAGTATTGCTTGCTAAAATAGCATGCGCCGGCGCTGCGGCATCGAGTGCTTCAAAAATAGAAAGTTTTATGGCTTTGTTTTCGGTAGCTGCTTCTACCACTAAATCGGCGTTGGATACAGCGGTAGCAAGGGTTGTGCTGGTAGTGAGGTGTGCAAGCGCCGTTTCCTTTTGTGCAGCCGTAATGGTTTCTTTGGTAACCAACCGGTCTAAATTTTTATGAATGGTAGCAAGAGCTTTTTCTAATTGCGCACTACTAGTATCTAATAGTGTTACAGTAAATCCATGGGTTGCAAATACTTGTGCAATACCATTACCCATGGTGCCTGCACCAACAACGGTAACATTTTTTATAGTTGACATAACACTATTTTTTTCGCTTATAATCGCCACGCTTCCACGACTTAATAAAGTCTGCCCAAGCCGCTGGATTTAAAATATTCATTGGTGGAATTTGTCCAGCATAATAATATTTATTGGCTTGCTGACGTAATTGATAATTTACGGCTTCTCTACCATCTGATGGTAAGGAGTTGAGTAAAATTCTATTGCGCGCTTCGTCTGTATTTTTTCTAGCCACTTCGTACATGTCATCATTTACTTTGTTGTTTACAAAGTCTCTTTCAAACTGCTCACGTGTGGGTCTTGGTCTTAAAATAGTTGCGGGTAAATAAACGGTATCACTTACCATGAGTTGAATAACACTGTACTGGTTTTCTGAAAGGTTGGCTGGAATATCGATGCGTCTGTCTTTAAAACCAACACATGAAAAAGTGATTTTATCTCCTTTTAAAACAGCAATTGAAAAAACCCCATCGGGGCTGGTAATGGTACCTCTTCCTTTTCCTTCAACAATAATACTAGCAGAAGGGATGCCTCTTAAACTATCGGCAGTCATAACTACCCCATACAGTTGCACAACAGAGTCTCTGTAGGCTGTATTTTGGGCCTTGGCCTTATTTAGGCTACAAAAGGCAATGGCAATAAGAAGGATGCGTAGCATTTTATTCATCGGCTCAAAAATACGAATGGTTTTGACAATAAAAAGTCAATAAATGGGCTTGTTTATGGCAAAGTAAGGGCTACAGCAATTAACTTTGCACACTTCTACCTTATTTTAACAAAAACTTGCGTGACCATGACCGAAGAAGCGATTTTAAAGGCCCTTAGTAATGTACAAGAGCCTGATTTAGGAAAAGATCTAGTAACCTTAAATATGGTGAAAGACGTGCAAATTAATGGCAACGATGTAAGTTTTACCATCGTTCTTACTACGCCTGCTTGCCCCATGAAAGATATGATGCGCACGGCTAGTGAAAATGCAGTCAAATTGCTTGTGAATAAAGAAGCAAATGTTCAGGTAAACTTTACAGCCAATACTACTTCAACTAGAAAAGAAAATTTACAAATATTAAGCGGTGTTAAAAATATCATCGCGGTGGTAAGTGGTAAAGGTGGTGTAGGAAAAAGTACCGTCTCTGCAAATATTGCACTTGCCCTTGCAGAAGGTGGCGCTAGTGTGGGTCTTATGGATGCAGATATTTATGGACCTAGTGTGCCTATTATGTTTGGAGTGCGTGGTGCACGTCCGCTCATGAAAGATATTGATGGTAAAGGATACATTGTACCGCTCGAAAAATATGGTATCAAATTAATGAGTATTGGACTTTTAGTGGACGAAAAAAATGCAGTGGTATGGAGAGGTCCGATGGCTAGTAGTGCCATCAAACAATTTGTTACAGAAGTAGACTGGGGGCCACTCGATTATTTAATTATTGATATGCCACCGGGCACTGGAGATATTCATTTGACACTCATGCAAACCGTGCCTGTAACGGGTGTGGTGATTGTTACAACGCCGCAGGCGGTAGCACTTGCCGATGCTAAAAAAGGTATTGCGATGTTTGGTCAGGCGCAAATTAATGTGCCTATTATTGGTCTCGCCGAAAACATGGCTTATTTTACCCCAACCGAACTACCTGACAATAAATATTACTTGTTTGGAAAAGAGGGTGGTAAAAAATTAGCCGAAGAATATGACCTTGCATTTTTAGGTCAAATTCCACTGGTACAATCTATTAGAGAAGGGGGTGATGAAGGTGTTCCGGCGATGGTAGGAACTGACGAAATTAGCAAACAAGCTTTCAGAAATATTACCGCGCAAGCCGTTCGAAATATTGCGATCAGAAATGCGGGCGTACCTGCAACTCAAGTGATTAAAACAGAAGTGTAAGCATGAAAAAAATCATTATTACCCTAGACGGATATTCATCATGCGGAAAAAGTACCCTTGCCAAACAAATGGCAGCGCATTTAAATTATGTGTTTATTGACAGTGGTGCTATGTACCGTGCAATCACACTTTATTTTATCAGACACAGTATTGATTTAACAAATGTGGTTGCTGTTCATGAAGCACTTGCTCAAATTCAATTGTCATTTGTGTTGAATGAAAAAACGGGTAGGGCGGATATGTATTTGAATCTTGAAAATGTGGAGGAAGAAATTAGAGGGTTGGCCGTAAGCAATCAGGTAAGTCAGGTGGCAGCCCTAGAGCCTGTGCGCATTTTTAGTGTGGCGCAGCAGCAATTAATGGGTGCGCAAAAAGGTATTGTAATGGATGGAAGAGATATTGGTACGGCTGTTTTTCCGGGCGCCGAACTCAAAATATTTGTAACTGCTTCTCCCGAAGTGCGCGTAGAACGCCGTTACCAAGAGCTTGTAGCCAAAGACCCAGCCATTACAAAAGCCGAAATTCAGGCTAATTTAGAAATGAGGGATCATATCGATTCTACTAGGGAGTTTAGTCCTTTAAAAAAGGCTCATGATGCACTTGTTTTAGATAATAGTAGTTTAACGAGAGATGAACAGCTTGAACTAGCACTCTCTTGGGCAAAAGAGCGAATCGAAAGCGCTTAATTGATTATATTTGACATGCCTATGAAAAAAAATGGTCCCTCCGTGGAAACGGAACGACCTTTTTTACGATTGCTTGCCATATGAAACTTGTTGGTACGGCTTGAAACAATTTGTACCTATATTTTTAACAGGGAACCTGTTTATTTCGATTGCTGATACAAATATACATTACTGAAGGGCTGTTCAAAAACAACTTAATGTTAAGGATATTACGCTTAAATGTATCTTTGTAGCCGCAAAGCCTTGCTATTGCTGGATTTTTTTGTAAACCCGATATGATGTCCAACCGATTAGTGGATCCTTTATTTCAGTTAATTCACTCCCTTGAAAAAGCGGAGAAAAGGCATTTTAAGCTTTATATCAAACGAAATTCGGCCAAGGAAGACCTCAAAATCATACAATTGTTTGATGCGGTAGCGGCTTTGCCAGAGTATGACGAGCGGCTTTTACTCAAAAAATTAACCTCTATCGAAAAGCCTCAGTTGGCCAATTTAAAAACGCATTTGTACAAGCAGTTGTTGGCTAGTTTGCGCCTTTTAAAAAGTAATGATAGCGTAGACCTTCAACTCCACGAGCAATTAGACTATGCACGTATTTTATACAGCAAGGGTTTGTATTACCAGAGTTTAAAAATTTTGGATAAGGCAAAACTATTAGCGCAGCAATACCATCAAGATAGTTTTTTGATTCAAATTATTTCGCTGGAAAAAAAGATTGAAACTCTGCACATTACTAGAAGTATGAGAGACCGAGCAGGTCAGTTAACACAGGAGGCCAATCAGGTAAATGAAAAAAGAAAAGTCATTACCCAGCTTTCTAATTTGGCATTACAACTCTATAGTTGGTTTGTGGAGAATGGGCATGCACGTAACGAGGCCGATGAAATAGGCATTAAAACATTTTTTAAAGAAGCGTTGCCTGCTAATGCAGTTTCGCTTACTGGATTTTATGAGCGGCTCTATTTATACCAGAGTTATTGCTGGTATGCATTTATTAGGCAAGACTTTATCATGTATTATAAGTATGCGCAGCGTTGGTTTGACCTTTTTGAAACCAACAAAGAAATGATTGAGATTGAAACTGGGCATTATATTAAGTCGATGCATATTTTGCTCAATGCGCATTTTGATCTTCGCAATTTTAGCAAGTTTGATATTGTCTTATCTCATTTTGAAAAATTTGCTTTGTCGGAGCTTCCCAATAAGCACGATATTTTTAGGGTTAATTCATTTGTGTATATCAATAGTGCCAAGCTTAACAAGCATCTCATGCAGGGCACGTTTAAAGAAGGACTACAGCATGTGCCAGCCCTTGTTAAAGAGCTAAAAGCGCTCGAAATATATTTAGACCAGCACCGTATTTTGGTATTCAATTATAAGATTGCTACGCTTTATTTTGGTGCCGGTGATTACGCCACTTCTATCGATTATTTAAGGCGTATTATTAATGACCATATCGATTTAAGAAGTGATTTGCAGTGTTATGCGCGTCTACTACATATGATGGCGCATTACGAACTAGGTAATATTGAACTTATAGAAAGTTCACTGATAAAATCGGTATATAGGTTTATGGCAAAGATGGAAAACCTGACCGTTATTGAAGAAGAGATGTTTACATTTTTGCGTGGTTCTTTTAAAGACCCGTCTCGTAAAGTAACGCAGGCTTTACAAGAATTTTTAGCCAAGGTTAAAAAGTACGAGAAGAGTAGGTTTGAAACACGTGCTTTTGCTTATTTAGACGTGATCTCTTGGTTAGAAAGTAAGGTGGAGCATAAAACCATGAGTGAAATTATTTATGCGAAGTACTTACAAAGTCCGCACCGTTAGTAAGCCGGGTACTTGAAGGCGCATATGCAATACTGCCGCCTACCCATGTTTCATTTTGGTTGTAGCGCACACCAATCATTTTTCCTTTACTAAGCCTTGCAATGTTGATGGCCGGAAAAGGCCTAGCAGCGCCGTTTTCCCATAAATAAAGTATTCTAATTTCAACCTTAGCAGGCGTAGTGGGTGTTTGTATAATAGGGGCGTAGTTTACTTTTTGTTGAAGCATCCAGTTTTGTGGATCCGGTAAGTTCTCAATATCTTTTTTTGTTACATCAATAATAACGCCCGATCCTGCAAAAGAAAAAAGTGGCTTTAAAACGTAATTTTCTAAATCCTGCGGCACGCTTTGTAATTGATGTACATAATAACTAGCAGGGATACATGGGTGCTGTAATAAAGGCATTGTGTATTTGCTAATGCGGTAAAACCAGTTAGGGTGTCCGGCCCATTCTATATCTAGGTTTTCAAATAATATGTGTCCTGCTTCTTTAATGTCTGCTGGCATTTGGTCCAGCTCATCAAAAATGATTCGGTTATAAATTCTTTTGATTTCTATTTTTTCGCCGGCATTGTTTTTATAAAATAGTGTGTTTCCTTCTCTGATAATTTCGGTGATACAAACTATAGCAATGCCAGTGTATGCAGCGGTGCAATAAAAGTCGATCCTGGTTTTTTGCGTATGTGGTTTTATTTCTAGTAACACCACATGTTTGGGATCATGATTACCTACAATAACGGATTGTAATTTTTGCAGGTATGTGTTTTTGTTAAGACCACTATAATACGCCGTGTAATTTTCAGGAATTTTGTAAGTACTGCGCATGGCATCATCAAGATGTGCCTGATAGCCAAACAGGCTTGCAAAACCTTGCATTTCTATAAGCTGTGGAACAATTTTGTTTTGCTCATTTGTGCAAATGCCAAAGTCAAAGGCTAAAAAATGTGGATGTGCCGTTTGGTTGGGTACATTTTTTCCTGAAGGGATGGCGTCGTTTGTTTGTGGAATAAAGTTTGGATGAATAATATTGTCGATAATATAATTACAAGTGTCTAGCATTTGTGCATTACAATCTGCGTCTATAAAAACAGGGGTTTCTGCAACTCTAAAATCGATGGCGCCTTCAAAACTTTTGTTTAATTCGGATAATAACTGCTCGTATTGCTGTTCCGTAAAATTTTGATTGAAAATATTTCTTTGTTCAGGCACCATGACGTTAGAATTTAATGAGCAGCCGCATCAAGGATTGCCTGGTTTAAAAAATTAGGCAAAATACTTTTATAGGTGAGCATGATTTTTTCTGGATCCAATACCTGATCTACCATCGACTGCCATTTTTCTGCGCCATGGTTTTCTATTACTATGCTTTTTTTATCTTCTTGTAGTAAATACAAATGCATACCTGCTGCGTCAACCTCTGCATGAAATTGTGTGCCTACAAAATAGGGGCTAAAGCGCATGGCCATAATGGCTCTTTCGTAAGGAACGTGAGGTCTGTCTTTTTCAATAGCAAGTATCGAAGCACCCATCGCTTCTATAAGATCATCGTTTGGTTCAATGACCTGAAAATCTCTACTATCAACCCCGTAAAATGGATTGTGTAACCCGGTAAAGATAGGATCTGAAACACCTGCTGCTGTTGGATGTACCGGAAATACGCCAAAGGCCGTCGACTTTCTTTTGCAAACAGTGCCTACATGATAATATTTGCAGGCAAGTTGAAAACTATGGCAAATAAAAAATACGTGTTTGGGTCTACTGCTTTCGCTGTTCCAAATTTCTATACTTTCTAGCCAGTCAAAATATGCGTTCTCCCATTTAGTATCATTAGAATCCAGTGGAGAACCGGGTCCTCCACTGGAAATATAAATATCAAAATTAGTGTCAGGTGTTTCTAATGCTTGTCTTACATCAAATACCTTGTAACTGAGTGAAAGGTTATGATGCGTTGCCCATTCTTTCACAAGCGCTTCAATGCAGCGCATCCCTTCATTGGGGTCGCCATCATATAAATCTAATACTGCTACACTGATGCTTTGATTCATGGGTTTGTTTACGCGTTATAAATAGCTAAGGTTTGTTTTAGGCGTAAGCGTTAATAGTGTGTGGTACATCAGTTTGATCGTTTCTTCAATATCATCGTGGTGTATCATTTCTACAGTGGTGTGCATGTATCTTAACGGCATAGAAATCAGTACCGAAGGGCAACCATCATTGGCATACGCGAAACTATCGGTGTCAGTTCCGGTGCTTCTGCTTAGGGTTCTAAACTGCACTGGAATTTTATTTTTTTGTGCTACCTCTTCAACAACGGCTAATAATTTATTGTGAATAGCCGGCGCATAGGCAAGTGAAGGACCTTTGCCGCACTGGATATCTCCTTCCACAATTTTACTAATCATAGGGGTGCTGGTATCGTGCGTTACATCTGTAATGATGGCGATATCTGGTTTGATACGGCGTGCAATCATTTCGGCGCCACGTAGTCCAATTTCTTCTTGCACAGCATTTACAACATACAAAGAGAAAGGAAGTTTTTTCTTGTTCTCTTTTAATAAACGTGCTACTTCCGCAATCATAAATCCACCAATACGGTTATCAAAAGCACGTCCAATGTAATAGCCATTTGCTAGTTCATCAAAGCCTTCCTCATAAGTAACTACAGATCCTATATGAATGCCTAAATCTTCTACTTCTTTTTTTGTTCTAGCACCGCAGTCTAAACTTAGGTTGTCTACTTTTGGTTGTGGCTCTTTGGTGTCAGGATTACCTAAACGGGTATGAATCGCAGGCCATCCAAACACGGCTTTAACTGGTCCTTTTTTTCCATGAATCCAAACTCTTTTAGCAGGCGCAATTTGATGGTCTACGCCACCATTTCTTTTTAAATAAATAAGACCTTGGTCGTTGATATAATTTACAAACCAACTAATTTCATCGGCATGTGCTTCAATGACTACTTTAAAAGGAGCACCCGGATTAATAACACCTACTGCAGTTCCGTAAGGATCCGTAAATATTTCGTCGGTATATTTTTTAATGTACTCGAGCCATACTTTTTGCCCACCCGTTTCAAAACCAACCGGCGATGGTGTATTGATATAATTTTTTAAAAACGCCATCGATGCTGCTGTAACCACCGAATCTTTTTTCTTTGTTGTTTTTGTGCTTGATTTTTTAGTTGCCATAATATATGAATTGTACTTTTTTGTCAAGAAAATAAAAGGGTAGCGATGATGCCGCAGGCGGCTTTCACTACAATGAGCCCGTCAATGATTGCAAGATAATAGAGAATGCTTTTACGTTGGTGCATTTGGTAGCTTACACTTATCAACAAAATAAGCGGGATTGTGTTTAACAAAATTTGGTATCCTGTAAACCCGTGCAAATAGCCATAGCGTAAGGTTGCTATTAAGATTAGTGCACTCATAGGTAAAACAATCCAATTGATGGTTTTAGTAAGTCCCATGCGTACCACCAAGGTTTTCATTTGTTTGTTGGCATCCGATTCAAAGTCTTTGATATCAAATAACAAGGCGATAATGCTGATGTAAAGGGCGTTGGAGATGAACAAAATAGGCATATGCGCCATGCCATCATAGGCCTGATTGGTTAGTTTTAAAAAGAGGTAAGGGGCATACACACCAACGCCAGCCCAAATACTTCCAATAACCAAAGGTTTTGCAATGCCATAAGACCTAAGGTTGAGCCAAGGATATTTTTTGGTGTCAAAATAATATAAAAAGGCACCCAGGCCAATGAGGCAGCAATATAAAATATCGTAGCGTTCAAGTAACGCTAAACCTGGTAGTAATGTATATAGTTGATAGCAGCCACCTCCAATGATAAAAGTAAGTAGTAACCACTGTATTTTTTTAATCTGCCCCGCATGTTCACGCACCCAAATATTTCTTTGGTTAGGGGCGTTATCATTACTTTCTAAGAGGTAAGAATGATTGTAATAATACACCGTTGCTGCGCCAGTAAGTGCTAAAAATAAATAAGGGATGTGATGGTGACCTAACTGCGTAAAGCTGCATAGACAAAGGGCTACCATGCATACGGCATAAAAATAATTGCCAAAGAAAAAAGAAGTAAAGCGGCTGCGCTCCACGTTTAATTCACGATAATAATGTCGGAAGATACCACGGTGTCACTTTTATTTTTGGCTTTATCAGAAGCCCAAAATCTAAAATAACAAGTATCGCTTTTACCACATTTTGGAATAACGGTATAAATGCTGCCCGGAATAAATCCAGTATTGTAACCCACTTCAAACACACCTTTTAAATTAGGCGTAGCTGTAAAAGCAGGAATTTTTACACGGTCACTAAAATTATTACAGCCCTTTGTTTTGGTTACTTTTTGTACCCAAATGCTATCTGAAAGATCGCCTTCGGCGTCTGTAAATTCTAATGAAAAAATGATGGCAGAAGCTCCCGAAAAAACCTTTCCGTTAACCGACTTAAAAGTGAGTTGGGGTTTTGTGGTATAGGTATCTTTATTGCAAGCAAATATGGTTACAATAATTGCCGTTAATATCAATAATTTTGCCTTCATTCGTGTAGGTTTCTACTCAAATTTAGTAAAACAAACCAATCAATCACTGTGTTACCCATAGATGTTAACAATATTTTCTCTACCGAGCCTCGTTTGTTTAACCAAACGGCGCTAGGCGTCTTTGCTTATCAGTACAGTGGAAATGAGGTGTACCGCCGTTGGTGCGATTTAATTGTGCCTGCCAAGCATCCTAAAAATGACGCCGGCGTGCCTGTGTTGGAACATTATACATCTATACCGGCCATGCCCATTGGTTTTTTTAAATCTGAAACCGTGCAAACCGGCAACTACGAGCCTGCTCTTTTTTTTGAAAGTAGTGGCACTACCGGAACGGTTCAGAGCAAGCATTATATCAAAGACGAAGCTTTATATCAGCAAAGTTTTTTAACGGCTTTTGAAGCTGTTTACGGCCCAGTAAATAACTGGTGTATAATAGGATTGTTGCCTGCTTATTTAGAGCGGCCGCATTCGTCACTTGTATACATGGTGGAGCATTTAATTAAAGCATCTGATCATGCACAAAGTGGATTTTATTTATACGATCATGAGGCTTTAGCACAAACATTAAAAGCCAATGAAGTAGCCGGGCAAAAAACACTTTTAATAGGAGTGACGTTTGCCTTATTAGATTTTGCCCAAAATTTTCCGATGCCTTTACACCATACCACTATTTTAGAAACGGGTGGTATGAAGGGAAGGCGTAAAGAATTAACTAGACAGGAAGTGCATGCTGCATTAATGGACGCATTTAAAGTGACGTCTATTCATGGCGAATACGGCATGACAGAATTATTATCTCAAGCATACGCAACTGGAAATGGCATTTACAAATGCCCACCTTGGATGCGCGTACTCGTTAGCGAAGAAGAAGATCCGTTAACCATAAAAACCAGTGGTAGAGGCAGTTTACAAGTAATAGACCTCGCTAATATACATAGCTGTGCCTTTATCGCCACAGAAGATGTAGGCGCCGTTTACGAAGATGGCAGCTTTGAAGTTTTTGGCCGAATGGATCATTCGGCCCTACGCGGTTGCAGCTTAATGGTGATCTAAAAAATTTGCGCGAACGCAAAAAATAGTCTTACACACTTACATTAAAATCACGAAGTGCATCGTTTAAACTTGTTTTTAAATCGGTACTTGCTTTACGCTGACCAATAATTAAAGCACAGTTTACTTGGTATTCACCTGCATTAAACTTTTTAGTAGTAGTACCTGGAATCACTACAGATCTTGCTGGTACACGTCCTGTATATTCTACCGGTGTAGAACCGCTTACGTCAATAATTTTTGTTGATTGTGTTAATACCACATTGGCACCTAATACCGCTTCTTTTTCTACAATCACACCTTCTACTACAATACTTCTGCTACCTAAAAAACAACCGTCTTCGATAATAACAGGACTTGCTTGTAGTGGTTCTAATACACCGCCAATACCCACGCCACCACTCAGGTGTACGCCTTTACCAATTTGTGCGCAACTACCAACCGTTGCCCAGGTATCAACCATGGTACCTGCATCTACATACGCACCAATATTTACATAGCTTGGCATAAGCACTACCGAGCTAGCAATATAAGAACCGTAACGTGCCACTGCTGGAGGAACGGCTCTAACGCCTAATTCTTTGTAGTTGCTTTTTAGTAACATTTTATCGTAAAACTCAAAAGGAGGGAGCTCCCAAGTTTGCATTTGTTGAATGCCAAAATACATCAGGATGGCCTGTTTAACCCACTCATTTACTACCCACTTATCACCCTCTGGAGATGCTACGCGTAAACGTCCTTTATCTACATCTTCAATAACGGCTCTTACTGCATCACTGTAGGTTGCTTCTTTTAATAAATCTCTATTTGACCAAGCTTCAAGAATTAAATTTTGTAATGACATGCTTAATTTTTTTGCAAACATAAGCAAGACATCTTTAACTACCATTATCTAGGTTAATTCTCGACAACAATTTGTAATTTGCCCCTGTGACCCCTCAATTTAACACAGATATTGAAGCTTGTTTAACCGTTTTAGAAAGCGGGGGCCTTATTTTGTACCCTACCGATACCATTTGGGGTATTGGCTGTGATGCTACCAATGAGGAGGCCGTAGAAAAAATATTTTCGTTAAAAAAGCGCATCGAAACAAAAGCCCTGATTGTGCTCATTGCAGACGAGCGTTCACTTTTACAATATGTAGCTAGCCCCCACATCGAAGTATTTGATTATATCGCGGGTGTTTCAAAACCTACCACCATAATTTATGACAATGCCATTGGACTTGCTTCTAATTTAATTGCAGAAGATGGATCGGTGGGTATTCGTATTTGTGCCGATGAATTTTGCAAGCATTTGATTAAGCGTTTTAGAAAACCGATTGTAAGCACTTCTGCTAATATATCTGGCTTTCCGCCACCCAAAGTATTTTCAGATATTGATATGGCTGTTAAACAAGGGGTGAATTATGTGGTCAATTACCGTCAAGATGATAGTACACCGGTTGAGCCTTCTGCTGTGGTGAAATGTAATAAAGACGGGCGTTTCACAATTCTGCGTCCGTAATTGGTTGCTTTTGTTTCCTTTTGGTTAAATTTGCTTTATGAGGCGCATACTTGTTATTCAAACTGCATTTATTGGAGATGTTGTACTCGCAACAGCGATGCTTGAAAATTTGCATGCGGCATACCCATCTGCAAAGCTTGACATTTTAGTACGCGGTGGTGCTCAAGAATTATTTATAGATCATCCATACATTCATGCAGTGCATGTGTGGGATAAAAAGAAAAATAAATACCAGCATCTTTTTCAAATTATCAAAACCATTAGGCGCATCAAATACGATCTGGTCATTAATGTACAGCGTTATTTAGCAACCGGAATTATTACAGTTTTATCGGGCGCTACAAAAACAATTGGCTTTAATAAAAACCCACTTGGTTTTTTATTTTCAGAAACCATAAAGCATTTGTTTGGAGCGGCATTACACGAAACTTCACGCAACCATGCATTGCTTGCATCCCTAACAACGGCGCCCGTAGCAAAGCCAGCACTGTATCCATCCGCGGCAAATTTAGCTGCGGTGCAAAAATGGCAAGGCAGGCCTTATATATGTTTGTCGCCAGGATCGGTGTGGGAAACAAAAAAAATGCCTGTACAAAATTGGATCCAACTTATAAATGCTGTCCCTACTAACTATACCATTTATTTAATGGGCGCTCCTAACGAGAAAGATTTGTGCGAAGAGATACGCAGTGGTTCATCAAGAGGGGATGTGTTTAATATAGCCGGACAACTAAGCCTGTTAGAAGCAGCGGCACTCATTAAAGGTGCGCAATTAAATTATGTAAACGATTCGGCGCCGATGCATTTGGCGTCAGCTACCAATGCGCCAGTTGCCGCTATATACTGTTCTACAATTCCAGCATTTGGTTATGGTCCATTATCAAGTACACAATTTATTGTAGAAACCCTAGAACCCTTGCCTTGCAAGCCCTGTGGCCTGCACGGAAAAACGGCTTGTCCACTCGGGCATTTTAAATGTGGGCATACCATTACAACAGCGCAATTACTAGCGCCCCTTTCGCTTATATAAATGAGCAAAGCGCTACATTTGCAGTGCATGGAAATTAATTGTTCATCACTCGAAACTCAACTCTTTAAAAAAATAGGTGCCGCAGCAGATAAGCTGGGTGTGCCTGCTTATTTAATTGGTGGATTTGTGCGTGATAAAATTATTGGACGCCCTACCACCGATGTGGATGTGGTTTGTATTGGAGATGGTATTGAATTAGCACACGAAGTGGCAGCACTTTTTTCACCAAAGCCTACGGTTGCATTTTTTAAAACTTTTGGAACGGCGCAAATAAAAATTGATGATTTTATCATTGAATTTGTAGGTGCCCGCAAAGAAAGTTATGCATCAGATAGCAGAAAGCCAAGTGTAAGCCCGGGCACTATCGAAGACGATCAAAATAGAAGAGACTTTACCATCAATGCATTAGCTATTGGATTACACCAAGATGCTTTTGGCAAATTGGTAGATCCGTTTGGAGGACTACAAGCTATTGAGGATAAAATTATTAAAACGCCTTTAGCGCCGCATCAAACTTTTAGCGATGATCCACTGCGCATGTTAAGAGGCATTCGTTTTGCGTGTCAGTTAGGTTATACCATTGTGCCTGAAACGCTGGATGCCATTGCAGATAGCGCACACCGCATTAGTATTATATCGCAGGAACGTATTACCGAAGAACTTAATAAAATTATGCTCTGCGATAAACCGTCGGTAGGGTTTGATTTACTTTTTAAAGTAGGCTTACTCCACAAAATATTTCCGCAACTTGTAGACCTCTATGGCGCCGAAAATATTGACGGCATGGGCCATAAAGATAATTTTTATCACACACTGCAAGTGCTAGATAATATGGCGGCTAGCACGCCCGATTTATGGTTACGCTGGGCGGCATTACTACATGATATTGCAAAGCCGGCTACTAAAAAATTTGAAGAAGGTTTTGGATTTACCTTTCATGGACACGAAGTAGTGGGTGCGCGCATGGTGCCTAAAATATTTACCAAATTAAAACTTCCTTTAAACGAGAAAATGAAACTCGTGCAAAAGTTGGTGTTGCTCCATTTGAGGCCCATTAGTCTAACCAAAGAAAATATTACGGATAGTGCCATTAGGCGTTTAATTTTTGATGCCGGCGAAGACATCGAAAGTTTAATGCTTTTATGTAGTGCCGATATTACCAGCAAAAACAAGCAAAAAGTAAAGCGCTATTTGCAAAATTTTGAAATGGTGCGCACCAGAATTCAGGAGGTAGAAGATGGGGACAGGCTCCGTAACTGGCAGCCACCGGTAACTGGTGAAATGATCATGGAAACCTTTGGTTTATCGCCTTCCAAAGAAGTGGGTACCCTTAAAGACGCCATTAGAGAAGCTATTTTGGATGGCATCATCCCTAATGAGTTCGAAGCCGCTACAAAGTTTATGCTTGAAAAAGCTGCTACTTTAGGCCTTCGCCCCGTATAAATAATTGTATTTTAGCAAAATAAATAAAAGAGCATGGCTGTTTTAAAATTTAGAGTGTATTTAGAAGAGGATGACGCAGTGTACAGAGACATTTGTATCAAGCATACACAAACTTTTGCAGAACTACATTACGCTATTTTAAAAGCGTATGAATTTGATACTAAACATCAGGCTACTTTTTATAGAAGTAACGACAAGTGGTTGCAAGGCCGCGAAATAAGTTTTGAAGTGTACGATAAAAAATATGTGGCACCACCACTATTAATGGCCGACACTGCAATAGGGACAGAAATTATTAATACCAATCAAAAGTTTGTGTACGAATATGACTTTGCAAAAGGTTGGTTGTTTTTAATTGAACTGATTCACGTAAGTAAAGAAACAGACGCATCCCTTACATACCCTGCAACAACACGTATTGAGGGGATTGGTCCACAGCAATACGGTACCAAAAGTTTACTAGGTAATAAGTTTGCCGACATCGAAGAAAAATATGATCTATCAGAAGCAGCAGATGGTTTTGGTGAAGAAGGAGATGAAGAAGATAATGGTAGTGATGACGCAGATGACGATGTAGTAGACACGCAAGACGAATATGGACAAGACGAATATTAATAAAGTCTTAGCGCTACTATCTAACAGTAGTGATTTCAATCCACAACAACCCACGGTAATTATTATTGTAGGTCCTACAGCAGTAGGCAAAACAGCGCTTGCTATTGAGGTCGCCAATCATTTTAATACGGCAATTATTTCTGCCGATTCGAGGCAGTGTTATCAAGAACTTTCTATTGGAGTTGCAAAACCTACAGCTACAGAACTTGTGGCCGCAAAGCATTATTTTATAGGATCCCATTCTATTAATGAAGAAGTGAATGCGGGTGTTTTTGAAAAATATGCACTAGATGCTGCTGCTCAAATATTTAAATCAAATGCAGTAGCAGTAATGGTAGGCGGTACAGGCCTTTACATCAAATCATTTTGTGAAGGCATAGACGCTATGCCAAATGTTGACCCTGCGCTTCGAAATAGTATTATACAAGACTATACAACAAACGGATTAAGTTGGTTGCAACAAGAAGTGGAAAAAAATGATCCGGTATACTGGAACCAAACTGCTGAGCAAAATAATCCGCAGCGCCTTATGCGCGCACTTGAAATCGTACTTACAACTGGTAAATCCATTACTCATTTTCAATCTGCACAAAAAGTTACAAGACCTTTTAATATTGTAAAAGTTGGACTTTCTATGCCCCGTGAAATACTCAACGAGCGAATTAATAGTAGGGTAGACGCCATGATGGAGGAAGGTCTATTACAAGAAGTTACAAGCCTCATGCCAAGCGCGCATGTAAATGCATTACAAACCGTAGGCTATCAAGAAATATTTGCACACCTGCGTGGTGACATTTCTTTACAAGACGCCGTAGCACAAATCAAGCAGCATACCAGACAGTATGCTAAACGTCAAATGACTTGGTTTAAAAAAGATGCTGCAGTAAACTGGCTAGAACTTGATACCAAAAGTTAGCATCACCGTTCCTCTAGATCCTGTTTGCGAAGCAAATGTATTAGGCTTGTCGTTTAAGCGGTATGCAAATTGAACGTCTTTGTTCATGATATGTGCATAGCTTAAATCAATAAAAATACCATGGTCTCTGTAGCCAATACCACCTGTTGCAAGCATTCTGCTAGCATCCAAAGCTTCGTCTGCGTAGGGGCTGCCATAATATGCGCCACCTAATCTAAACATCACGGTATGGAATTTTATTTCACCACCCAGCTTTAGATTAAAATTGCCTTTGTAGGTTTCTTTGATGGCATCGTTAACTTGTTGGTAGTAATTTTTGAGGCCCATATCGTTAGGGTCTGATGCAGAAAAACGAGAACCCTTATAATTAACATATTCAATATCGGCACTTAAAAAAGCACGCTGTTTGCGGGTATCTTTTACTTCTCTAAAAACATAGCTTGCACTTGCAGTAGCTCTCCAAGGTGTGACTAATGTATAATTACTTTGTCCTGCTTTACCACTATTAAGCGCATCACTATTAGCTGATCTAATACGTGCATACGATTCGGTATTGGCGATAAGAGAGGCTCTAACTTCATCTTTGAAATTAATTATTTGCGGTGTGTGCACAGCAAGACCCACACGCCAAAATTCGGTAGGCTTATAAATGGTTCCAAGTTTTAAACCCATACCAATACCTTTAGAACTAAAACTTTCTTGGAAAGTGAAACTTTCAAATTGGTTGTTAGGGTTGTTGGTGGCGTCTTTTTCGGTGTAGGTAAGTTCGCGGTTGTAATTTATGATTGGAATAGTCAAGCTTCCGCCTACATACATTTTGTCTTCCATATTACCGGCAAGACCAAGTGCTAGTTCGTGGTAACCTCCATTTGTGTTGGCGTCATAGCTTTGGTTAACACCCGTAGATATAGGTACCATGCTTTGGTAACCATCAAATCTACCCTGTGCGTTATTAGACGTGTCAATTAAAAAAGTTCTGAACGCAAGTGACGATCCAAAAATATAATTGCTAAGTGCAGCATTCGAATCCGCTAAATCACGGGTAAGTTCTTCGAGGTATTGCTCCGAAAAAGAACTCATATTATTAAAACCTTTAAATGAAACTCTATTGTTGTAATTGGCAACTTGATTGATAGAAATCGCAACGGCATTGCTTGTCCATTTGCTTTTTTTATTGTTGCTAGATCCAAAAACAAAACCACTTGTACCGTATAGCATATTGTTTTTTGAGTTGCTACTATCGGAACCTCTGTATTTAAATGTATTGTTGTTGAAGTTCATGCCTGGAGACATTACAAATTCCGAGGTTTTAAATAAACCAAGTCCAGCAGGGTTTACGTGGTTAGCGGTAATATCGCCACCCAATGATCCCATCACTCCGCCGGTAGCTATGTTTCTGGCAGAACCATTTTGTGTAAACCATGCAGTGCGGAGTGCATAGTCAGGTTGTTGTGCAAATAAGTTGGTAGCAAATAATATTGCGACAGCGAGTATCGTTACTTTCATAAATGTTTGATTGAATCCTTTACAACTAATTATCTCTTCCTCCTCTTCCAGTAGATGTGCTAGTGCCAGTGCTTTTTACACCACCACTATTGCCACCTGCGTTACTAGAAGGTACTGCGGCTGGGCCACTACTATTTGAGTTAGAAAAACTTCTGGAAGCTCTGTCCCAGCTATCGTTGCTAGCACCACCTGCAATGGCAGTTGCTGTTGAGAATACACGTTTTACAAGGTTGCCAAAACTATTGCCACTATTTCCTGTTTCAAGCACACCCGTTTTTGGATTGCGGTAACCTAAATTAACGTTGCCGTAGGTTTTATTTTTAAATGCAGTAACATTTGAACCAGCACCAACGGCGCCACTAAACTTAGGATATTTATAAGCAACGATGGTACTAATTGGGTTTGCGATACCACCACGCCATCCGTATCCAAGCCCTAAGTTAGACCCAAATCCAAGTCCAGGATTAAAACCAAATCCAGGGTTGAATCCGTAATTGCAACCGCAATTATAGTTGTATTTGAAATTATTGAAATTATTGTTGAAACGGTTGCCCATAAAATCAAAACGGCTATCATACCAATAGCTATAATCATCGATGCAGCTAAATCGGTAGCGGTTGCTTAATTTAAGGCGTAAAAAACGGTCTTCTTGAACCTCTGTATAGCGCTCATACTGCTCTTTGGCCTCTTCTTCACGCTCTAATTCTTTTTTATTAACGCCATTGGCTGGCGAATAGTAAACGTCGTCGGGGGTTTGTCCGGCTTCATAAACGGTGCCGCAACTGGTTGCGAAAACGATTAAAACTGCTGCTGATAGGAGGGTTGTTTTCATGGCAGATAGGTATTTAAGTATACTATTATGCGAAGTTACATACATTTGCGTTGCAGGCAACTACAATTACAGGATTGGTATCTGATATCTAAACTAACAATTGTAAGCCTATTAATTTGTTAAGAATATTGTAATTCAATTATGAGTAAGGAAATAACCCCAAGAGCCCAGGATTATTCGCAGTGGTACAACGATTTAGTGATTAAAGGAAGCCTCGCAGATCATAGTGCGGTAAGAGGTTGTATGGTAATTAAACCATATGGGTTTGCACTTTGGGAAAACATGCGTGATGTACTTGACAAGATGTTCAAAGACACGGGACACCAAAATGCATACTTCCCTTTATTTATTCCTAAAAGTTTATTTGAAGCCGAAGAAAAAAATGCAGAAGGTTTTGCAAAAGAATGTGCGATTGTTACGCATTACCGTTTAAAAACAGATCCTAACAATAAAGGAAAATTAATTGTAGATCCAGAAGCTAAACTTGAAGAAGAATTAGTGGTGCGTCCAACTTCTGAAGCAATTATTTGGAATACCTACAAAGGATGGATTCAGTCGTATCGTGATTTACCAATTCTTGTAAACCAGTGGGCCAATGTGGTGCGCTGGGAAATGAGAACAAGACTTTTTTTACGCACTGCCGAGTTTTTATGGCAGGAAGGTCATACGGCACATGCTACTAAAGCAGAGGCTGTAGAAGAAACAACTAGAATGCTAGATGTGTACGCCGATTTTGTAGAAAATTGGATGGCGCTTCCAGTAATTAAAGGTGTTAAGTCCGCCAACGAGCGTTTTGCTGGTGCAGAAGATACTTATTGCATAGAGGCTATGATGCAGGATGGTAAAGCGTTACAGGCTGGTACCTCTCACTTTTTAGGACAAAATTTTGCGAAAGCATTTGATGTTAAATTTTCTGATAAAAACAATAACCTCGAATACGTGTGGGCAACCAGTTGGGGTGTGAGTACCCGTTTAATTGGTGCACTTGTAATGGCACATAGCGATGATCAAGGGCTTGTGTTACCTCCAAAAATTGCACCGCTTCAAGTAGTGATTGTTCCTATTTTTAAAGGTGACGAACAAAAAGCAGCGATCGATGCAAAAGTTACGGTGATGATGGCCGAATTAAAAGCACTTGGTGTTTCTGTGAAATATGATGATAGCGATAATGCAAGACCCGGATGGAAATTTGCAGAATATGAAATGAAAGGTGTGCCGGTAAGAATTGCGATTGGCGCAAGAGATTTAGAACAAAATATTGTGGAAGTAGCTAGACGTGATACCAAAGAAAAAGCAAATGCTTCGATAGATGGTATTGGATTGCACGTTAAAAATTTACTAGACGAAATCCAGCAAAATATTTTTAATAAAGCCAAGGCATTTAGAGATGATCATATTACTGAGGCTAATACCTGGGATGAGTTTGTTCAACTACTAGATACTAAAACAGGATTTATTAGTGCGCATTGGGACGGAACTCCAGAAACGGAAGAAAAAATTAAAGAACAAACCAAGGCTACTATTAGATGTATTCCTTTAGATAATAAGCAGGAAGCGGGCACTTGTATTTTATCGGGCAACCCTTCTACACAGCGCGTTTTATTTGCGAGGGCTTATTAATCTATGAAGAAGCAAAAAGAGTACCATCCATCCATGCAGCCCTATCTAGATGGGCAGGTGATATTATTTGATAAGCCACTTAAATGGACATCTTTTGATATCATTAAAAAAGTGCGTTACCAAACGCGCATTGCAAAAGTGGGTCATGCCGGAACCCTAGATCCTTTAGCTACAGGACTTCTTATTGTTTGCACGGGAAAATTTACCAAGCAAATCAATGATTATATGGGCATGGAAAAAGAGTACACCGGTACCATTACACTCGGTGCTACAACGCCTACTTTTGATTTAGAAAGTGAACCCACTAACATTACTTCTTTAGAAAATATTACGGAACAGAAAGTGTTGGATGCCACGGCTGCATTTACCGGCGCTATCATGCAAATGCCACCAATGCACTCTGCAATTAAAAAGGATGGACAGCGCTTATATTATGCAGCGCGAAGTGGGGAGGTAGTAGAAATAGATCCAAGACCTGTTACGATTTACGAATTTGAAATTACAAATATTGAATTACCGATTGTGCATTTTAGGGTGCGCTGTAGTACGGGAACTTATATTAGAAGCTTGGCCAACGATTTTGGTGCAGCCCTTGGTGTAGGTGGATATTTAAGTAGTTTGAGAAGAACCAAAATTGGATCTTTTTCTGTAGAAGATGCCATGCAAATTACTGCTTTTGAACAGCATATTGCTACACTAAAAGGGCAGGCCAATGCCGAACTGTAAAGCCAGATTGTTTACTTTTAATCCGGAACTGCGCGTTTCAGTTATTGCAAAATTTTTAATGCTCATCCATCCATTGTTTTGCTGACGAGCAGGGTCTTTAACGCGGTATGCTAAATCAAAGCGTAATAAAAAATACGAAAAGTCAAACCTTAGTCCTGTGCCTAATCCAATGGCTAGGTCCCTTCCAAAATTTTTAAAAGTAAAATGTGCATCAGGCTCTGTTGCATTTTTTTTCACGTTCCAAATATTTCCGATATCAGCAAATACGGCGCCACCAATTTTAACAGATGAAAAATCGGCTACTGTAAAACGGTATTCAATATTTGTTTCGAGTTGCATATCGCCAAAACGGTCTCTATACGTAGAGTTTACAGTGTCACTAAACACCGAGCTTCCAAGTCCTAATTGTCTTAAGCCCCAGGCGCGCATGCTATAGGGTCCACCCGCAATAAATTGTTTAAAAAACGGTAAACTTTTGCCAATAACCGGATCCGAACCATAGTTGTAACCAAAGCCAGCAAAGGCGCGGTAGGCTAGTTCAGATTTTGGATACCTGTTTAATTGACGGTATTCGGTTTCTGTTTTAATGTAGCGGTATACATTGTTTTTAATCCCCGGAAAAAGTTCAAAAATGCCACCTGCTTCTTCGGCACTAATGCGTAAAAAGTGGCTTCTATTTTTGTGCTTAACACTATTAACGGTTCTAATAAAAGAAAAGCTTTGGCTAAAAATATTGCCTTCATTAAAAGAGGCTTGCAAAAAAGGATTGTTTTTGATAAGGCTATCAAGTCCTGCAAGTCTACTGATACCATAGAGTTCAAGATTGAGTGGTTTGTAAAGCCAGATATTATCGCCGTTCTTTTTTTGTTGGTGCCACTCATAACCAATACTTGTTACTAAAGATTTTAATTGGTAGTAATCTTTTCTATCAACATAAGAACCATTGATGGATACGAGGGTACGCTGGTTGTCTAATGCTTTTATTTTTTTCCAATTTTTAAACGGCTGCATGATATGCGGAATGGCATAGGTATGTCCTGCATTGATTAAAAATGTTTGTACAATATTATTATTGGTGGCGCCAATTAAATTTAATTCTACACCGGTTCTAAAACTTGTTACCGATTGAATGGCCTGCTTCCAAACATTGCGGTTGGTATAATTTAAATTGGTAGAAATCCCAAGCGTATTACCCGTTACAATATCTGCAGAGTTGCGGCTACCTTCTAAATCGATAGAAGCACTTTGCTTGATAGCAGGCACTAAAAACAAATGAATATCAAGGCTATCTTTTGCCGTTTTTAAGATGCGTGCATCTACTTGTTGCCAAGCGCCAATTTGTCCTAGCGTATTGAGTGTTTTGTAATAGAGTCCTTCGTTGTAAAGGGTTCCAGGGTTTAAATAGTTGTGTTGTACAAGTGGTTTGCTGCTAAATTTTCCCGTTTTATTGTGGAAAATCGCATCCTTGTAAAAATTATTTGATAAAAATTTATTACCAATTAAAGTATCTGTCGATTCATAAATACTTACCTCCGGATAAAAATGAACAGCTCTAATGGTAAAGGGTGTTGTTTGAACCGAGTCTAATGCATTTTTATTTTTGATGATAATATCCCAGTTGATATTTGATTGTTGTTTGGCCTGAATGCTGTCAATTCTATTAATTTGCTCAAAAGGGTTGGTAACAATTGCTAGTAATTTAGTATCTACCGTATCAACTTCTGCAACCAATATTTCTTTGTTGAAACCATAGTAACCATTGTTTCTGTAAAGGTTTGTCAAACGGTCCAAATCTTGACTGATGGCTTCTTTGGTATACACACTGCCTTTTACAAGACGGCTTTCTTTATTATTTTGATGGGTAAGTGTTTGTAAGCTGCTATCCTCAATGGCGTAGCCCACTTTATTGACAATTGTTTTGCTGCCAGGTGTTATGCGGAGTGCAATATGTGTTTGCAATTGATCGCCAACAGTGTCAACTCTTACAGAATCTGAAAAGGATGCTCTATAAAAACCTCTTGTTTGTAAAAAGGCATTCATGAAACTAATAGAGCGCTGTAAATTGATGGGTTCAAATACTGCAGGCTGCTTCATCTTATAGAAAAAGCCAAATTTTTGTATACTTCTGATACGAATACTGTCGTCCCAGTAATTATCTAGTTCGGTAGTTAATTGTTTTTTCTCATCTTTGGACCCTGTACCGGCAATGTCAATTTTATTGTTGTAAACAAAAGCCTTGTTAAGGGGGTAGTTGACAACGGTGGTTCGGCGCTGTTCGGAACAACTAACTAGCAAACTAATCACTACCATAGTGACAAGGGTGCTGGTT
>Ga0209358_10000431_pt1 | contig 36753 bp, 20 predicted proteins | sample LauGreFa1BDMLBSN_2_FD_187574 | JGI IMG/M metagenome (GOLD analysis project Ga0209358, IMG submission 187574) | Freshwater lake microbial communities from Lake Michigan, USA - Fa13.BD.MLB.SN (SPAdes) (version 2) | ecosystem: Environmental > Aquatic > Freshwater > Lake | place: Lake Michigan, USA... | reverse complement strand
GGGCGGACGGAAGGTCGGCCTACTCCCCCTCCTCGAGGTCGGCCGCGCCAAGCAGGAGTCGGGCTTCGACGAGGTCCTCAACCTCACCGAGATCATCAACGACCTGCGCAAGACCAACCCGACCGCCGGCGTGCCCGACGCGATCGTGTTCGCGGCGGTGCAGCGCGGCGTGCATCGCTTCCGCGTCCCCGCGGATTTCCCCGCCGGACTCTTCGTCCGCCTTGGCGAGTTGGGCCTCGAGCTGACGCCCGTCGCCGGCGCGCTGTTCCCGAGCCGCTGGGTCAAGTCCAAGGCCGAACTGGCGGGCATCCGCGCCGGCAACCGCGCCGCCTGCGCCGGCTTCAAGGCCGTGGAAAAGGCCCTCGCGGAGTCCAAGCCCGACAAGAAGGGCAAGCTCATCTGGAAGGGCGCGACGCTCACCGCCGAGGTCCTGCAGGACGAGGTGCAGGCCGCGGTCCTCCGCGCCGGCGGCCTGTGCGACACCGGGCTGATCTGCGCGCCGGGCGACCAGGCGGTCGACTGCCATTGCCAAGGCTCGGGCCCCATCTACGCCGGCCAGCTCATCGTCCTCGACATCTTCCCGCGCGACCGCGCGTCGTGGAACTACGGCGACATGACCCGCACCTACCTCAAGGGCAAGGCGACGCCGGAGCAGCGCCGGATGGTCACCGCCGTCAAGGAAGCCCATGGCCGCATGATCAAGGCCCTGCGCGCCGGCAAGACCGGGGCGGAAATCCACCGCATCCCCGTCGATTACTTCCAGTCGCTCGGTTACCACACCGGCCCGGTGAAGGGCACGTACGTCGGCTTCTTCCATGGTTCCGGCCACGGCTTGGGCTACGACATCCACGAGGAGCCTTACCTGTCCTTGCGCAATCCCGCGCCGCTGCAGGCCGGCAACGCCATCACCGTGGAGCCCGGGCTGTATTACCCCGGCATCGGCGGTTGCCGCTTCGAGGACTGCGTCGTGATCACCGCCAAGGGGTGCGAGCTGCTTTCGAAGCATCCCTACCGCTGGGAGATCGCCTGAACATGGCGGCCGGCCGGGGCAGGGCGGGGACCCACACGACGTTGACCGACGCCGCCCGTCCCGTCGCCGAAGCCTTGGAGCGCCATGGGCGCGTCTCCCGCGGCGTCATCACCGCCGGCCTCGGCGCCCGCACCTTCTCGATCAAGGTCGTCCCGATCACGGGCGCGCTCCGCGTCACGGTCGTCTCGAAGGGCTCCCGGCAGGACCTCCGCGTCTACGGGCTCTCGGTGGAACGCGTGCGGGCGATCCTCGGCGGGCCGGACTTTTCCCACTACCTGCTGAATCTCCCCAAGTGAGCGCCATCCCCGAAATCCTCGCGGAGACGACCGTGGCCGATTGGGCGGCGACCGGCGAGGGCTGGACGCACTTCCCTTACCTGGCCGCCTACGCGGCGCCGTCGACGCCGGCCCGCTGGTCGGCCCTGCTTTCCGGACGCCACCATGCGGTCCTCGAAAGCGGCCGCACGGGCAGCCTCACGATCGTCGTCCCGCACGCGCCCCGCGCCCTGGCTTTCCACCCGGGTGGCCGGGTCGTCGTCGCCAACGAAGCGGGCGCCCACGAGGAACCGACCGAGCGGCCCTTGGATTTCCTGCGGCGTTGGTCGCGCGAAGTGCGCGCCCCCCGCCTGCCGGGCTGGCCGGCCTTCCAGGGCGGCTTCATCGCCGCGCTCGCGTACGAACTGGCGACGCAATTCGAGCCGGTCTCCGCGGCGCCCGCCGACCCGGAGGTGCCGCTCCTCACCTTGCTCGACGCTTCCGAAGCCTTGGTGCACGACGCCGCGACGGGCCGGCTCACGGTCGTCGTCCTCGCCGCCGGCGGCGGGGCTTCGGCGCATCGCGCCGCGCGGGCGCGGGCGCAAGCCCTCGCCGCGGCGTGGTTCCGCGCCGTGGCGACGCCCGCCGCCTCCGCTCCCGCGTCCGCCGCGCCGGCGGTCCCGCTGCGCGCGTCCCTCGACGAACCCGCGTTCGTGCGCGCCGTGGAACGCGCGCAGGCCTACATCGCCGCGGGCGACACCTACCAGGTCAACCTCTCGACGCGGTTGGAGGTGCCGGCGGTCGATCCGCTCGCGGCCTACGAGGCGATGCGCGCCGGCAACCCGTCGCCCTACATGGGGTTCGCGCGGCTGCCGGGCGCGGCCCTCGCGTGCGGCTCGCCCGAATTGCTCGTCTCGGTCGACGCCGGGCGCGTCGCCTCCCGGCCGATCGCGGGCACGCGTCCGCGCGGCGCGGATGAGGCGGCGGACCTCGCCTGGGCGCGGGAGCTCGCGGGCGACACCAAGGAGCGCGCGGAGCACCTCATGCTCGTCGACCTCCTGCGCAACGACGTCGGCCGCGTGTCGGCCCCGGGCACCGTGCGCGTCCCCGAATTCATGGCGGTCGAGCGCTACTCGCACGTGATGCACCTCGTCTCGCAGGTCGAGGGCGACCTCGCCGGCGGCGCCACGCCGGCGGACGTCATCCGCGCGCTCTTCCCGGGCGGCACGATCACCGGCGCCCCCAAGGTGCGGACGATGCAGGTCATCGCGGAGCTCGAGCCCGTCGCGCGCGCCTTCTACACGGGTTCGTTCGGCTGGATCGGCGCCTCCGGCGACCTCTGCCTCAACATCATCATCCGCTCGCTCTGGACCGCCGAGGGCCGCGCCTTCGTCCAGGCCGGCGCCGGCGTGGTCGCGGATTCGCAGCCGCGCCGGGAGCATGCCGAGTCCTGGCGCAAGGCGCAGGCCCCGCTCCTCGCCGCCGCGCGGGCGGCCCTCCCATGAGCCGCGTCTGCCGCAACGGCGTCCTCGCCGCGGGCGACGCCACGCCGGGCAGTTTTCCGGCGGGCGCGGCCTTCTTCGAGACGCTCGCCCTCCGCGACGGCGTGGTCGCCTGCCTCGACGACCATCTCGCGCGACTCCGCGCCGGCCTGGACCACGCGGGGCTCGCGGCCGGACCGCTCGCCGCCGGCGACCTCACCGCTTGGCGGGCGGCGCTCCGCCTCCTGGACGGGCGCGAGGGCGTGCTGCGCCTCGTCGTCGGCCCGGATTTCGAGGAACTCGGACTGCGCGCCCTGCTCCCGTCGCCCGACGTCTTCCGCCTGCGTTCGCTCCGCACCGTGCGCGACGAACCGGAGTGGCTTCCGCGTCCGAAATCCGCGCCGTGGGCGAACTCGCTGGCCGCCTCCCTCGAGCTGCGTTCGCTGGGCGAAGGCGCCGGCGTCGAAGGCGTGCAGTTCGACGCGCGCGGCCACGTCAGCGAAGCCTCCCGCTCGAGCCTGGCCTGGGTCGACGACGGGGCGTTATGCGTCCCGGCCGCCTCCACGGCTCGCCTGCCGGGCACGGCGCTCGGTCAGCTGCTCCGCTGCGCCGGCCTGCCCGTGCGCGAGGTCGCGGCGGGCGTGCCGCACCGCGCCGACGCCATCCTCGTGCTGCGTTCGACGTTGCCGGGCGGCGCCGCCGCGGTGTCTCGTTGGGACGACGCCTCCGGCCGCCCGCTCTGGTCCGGCGATCCCGCCGCCGCTCGGCCCCTGCTGACCGCGCTGGCCGCGTGGCGGACTCAGCGCTGCGTCAGCCTGCTGTAGAGGGGCAGGGCGCTCGCCAGGATGAAGAGCGCGAGGAAGGCCACGCTGAGCAACGCGGAGAGGCTGACGGTGACGAGCAGCTGCGTCAGGGTCTGGGTGGGCTCCGCCTCCGCCCGGCGGAAGGCCCGGAAGGCGATGACCGTGGTCAGGAGGCCGAGGGCGAACAGGCTGACGAGCGCCGCCGTGAAGTGGTTGTAGAACAGGTTGGTCAGCGCCGAGATCGCGCTGGGCTCGCTGGCGATCAGCGTCAGCAGCACGGGCTGCGCGCGGAAGGCGATGGCCCCCGCGGCGGCGGGCAGGGCGGCGGTCAGGAAGACGGCCAGCGCCGAGGCCAGCTTCTGTTCGCGGGGGGTCATGGGGCGAGTGTTCCCCAGCTTCCGCGGTCGGTCAACGCCGGGATTCTCCCTCGCCAATCGGGGCAAACCGCCCTAGGGCTTGGTTTCGCATGGACCATTGGATCCTCTGGCCCGTCTTCGTCCTCCTCAACGGGGCGGCCGCCACCATCTCCCTCGTGTCCGGCACCGTCGGCGCCCTTTCCCATGCGGAGCTCGAGGACCTGCGCCGCCGGGACGCCCAGGCGGCCGTCTCCCTGGAGCGCAGCCGCGGGGACCAGGGCAACACCCTCGCCGCCTTCGAGGTCCTGATCGCCGCCTTCGTCGGCATGAGCGCGCTCCTGGGCGGCATCCTCGTCGGCGGGCGGCTCCTCCCGGACGCCTTCGCGGGCGGAGCGCACCTCGCCGGGGCCGCCCTCGCGATCGTGGCCGTCTCGTTCTTCATGGCGTGGTTGACGGTGATGCTCCCGCGCAAGGTCGGCATCCATTTCCGCGTCGCCCTCGCCCCCCGCATCGCCCCCACGCTTTCCCTCGTCCGCGGCGCCGCCTCGATCCTCCGGAGCTTCGGCAAGCTGCACGACTCGCTGGCGCCGCCCGCCGAGACCGGCGTCGACCAGGCGGACGCCGACATCGGGAGCCTCGCGCGCGCCGCCGCCCGCGAGGGCAAGATCACGCAGGCCGAGAGCAACCTCGTCGCCAACGCCGTCCGCCTCGACGACATCCCGGTCTCCCAGGTCCTGACCCCCCGCCCGGTCGTCACCGCGCTGGATGCGGACCTCACCGTCGCCGACGTGCTGCGGCTCTACCCGAACGTCCCGCACGGGCGTCTGCCGGTCTGGGAGAAGAACCCGGACCGCATCATCGGCCTCGTCCGCCGCCGCGACCTCCTCAAGGCCGCCGGCGAGGATCGCCACGCCACCAAGGTCCGCGAGCTCATGGGCAAGGCGCACATCGTCCCCGAGAACGCGAACCTCTCGGACGCCCTCCACGACCTCGTCCGCAACCACCAGCAGCTCGCGGTGGTGGTCGACGAATTCGGCGCCTTCGCCGGCGTGATCACCCTCGAGGACATCTTCGAGTCCCTGCTCGGCGTCGAGATCTACGAGAAGGACGACCCGCACCCGGACATGCGCGAGCTCGCCCGCCAGCGCGGTCACCGCCTCGGGCGCAAGGGCGCCGGCGAAGGGCCGGCGAAGCCGACGCCATGATCGGCCCGACGCTCGGCGCCTGGGTCCACGACCTCGACCCGGTCGCGATCCATTTCCCCGCCAGTTGGGGCCTGCGCGGCGTCCATTGGTACGGACTCGCGTACGCGGCCGGCTTCCTCGCCGCCGCCGGGCTCCTGGGCCGGTGGCGCCGCCAAGGCTTGGCGCCCGTCCGCCACGCCGCCGACGAATCCACCCTCGTGACGGCGGTCATGGTCGGCGTCCTCGCCGGCGGCCGGCTCGGCCATGTGCTCCTCTATGCGCGCGACCAGTTCGTCGCCGATCCCCTGATGGTCTTCCAGGTCTGGAAAGGCGGCATGGCCAGCCATGGCGGCTTCATCGGCGTGTTGCTCGCCGGCCTCTGGTACGCGCGCCGCCGCGGCGTCCCCTTCCTCGCCGTCGGCGACCTCCTCTGCGCCCTCGCGCCCGCGGGCATCTTCTTCGGCCGGCTCGCCAATTTCGTGAACGCCGAGCTGGTCGGCCGCACGACCGACGTGCCGTGGGCGGTGATCTTCCCGCACGATGGGCCGACGCCCCGCCACCCCTCGCAATTGTACGAAGCGTTCGGCGAGGGCCTGCTGCCGCTGGTCTGGGTGCTGTTCCGCTACCCGCGCCGGCTCCCGCCCGGACGACTGGCCGGCGAATTCCTACTCCTCTACGCCGCCGCGCGCATCGCCTGCGAGGCCTTCCGCGAAGCCGAGGATGGCCACATCCTCGGGCTGACGGCCGGGCAGTTCTGGACGTTGCCGCTCGCCGCGGCCGGGCTCTGGCTCGTCTGGCGCGCCCGCCGGACGGCTGAATGATGTTGCCCGTGCGGGCCGACGGTGGGAGAAGCCAACCGCGCCATGACGAACGTCCCGCTCCTTGACCTCGGTCCGCAGAACCGCGCCCTCGAAGCGCAGTTCGAGGCCGCCTTCCGCGACGTCCTCCGCTCCAACCAGTTCATCATGGGCCCGCGGCTCGAGGCCTTCGAGAAGGACTGCGCGGCGTTCCTCGGCGTGAAGCATGCGCTCGGCGTCTCCTCGGGGACCGACGCGTTGCTGCTCGCGCTCATGGCGCTCGACGTCGGCGAGGGCGACGAAGTCCTGCTCCCGTCGTTCACCTTCTTCGCGACCGCCGGTTCCGTCGCCCGCCTCGGCGCCACCCCGGTCTGGGTCGACGTCAATCCGCACCACTTCAACCTCGACCTGGAGGACGCCGCCCGGAAGGTCGGCCCGCGCACCCGCGCGATCATGCCGGTGCACCTCTTCGGCCAGTCCGGCGACCTCGATGCCCTGCAGGCCTTCGCCGCCAAGCATCGCCTCCGCGTCATCGAGGACGCCGCCCAGTCGATGGGCGCCCGCTGGAAGGGCCGCGCGACGATGTCGTCCGGCGACTTCGGCGCGACGAGCTTCTTCCCGTCGAAGAACCTCGGCGGCATGGGCGACTCGGGCCTGGTCACCACGCAGGATGACGCCCTCGCCGAGCGGGCCCGCATCCTCCGCGTCCACGGCATGCAGCCGAAGTATTTCCACCGCGAGGTGGGCGCCAACTTCCGCATGGATCCCCTCCAGGCGGCCCTGCTGCACCTCAAGCTGCCGCACCTGCCGGAGTATAACTGCGCGCGCGCGGGCAACGCCCACTTCTACCACGGCGCCCTCAAGGGCGTCGCCGGCATCGCCGAGAACCGTCCCGGCGCCGACCCGGCCGCGAAGATCCTGTTGCCGGTCGACTTCTCCGGCCAGGGCATCTGGAACCAGTTCACCTTGCGCGTCACCGGTGGTCGCCGCGATGCGCTCAAGGCCTTCCTCACGGAGCGCAAGATCGGCTGCGAGATCTACTACCCGATCCCGCTCCACCGCCAGCAGTGCTTCGTCGACCAGAAGTATCGCGGCTTCGACAGCGTGCCCGTCTCCGAGCGGCTCGCCGGCGAAGTCCTCAGCATCCCGATTTTCCCCGAGCTCACGGGCGAGCAGCGCCAGTGGGTCGCCGATTCCTTGGCCGATTTCGCGGCGGGGAAGGGAGCGTAGAAGGTTTTAGGGGTTAGCGGTTGGGGGTTGGACTAACTCAAAAGGAAACGTCAGGTCGGCCTCTGCTCCCGGTGCCTGCGGCCGATGGCCGGGAAGCCGCCGTCCTGTTTTTCCAACCGCCAACCTCTAACCGCCATCCGCTATTCGCGAATACCTTGGCGCTTACGCGCTCAGAAGAACCGGATCGTCTTCACCTTCATCTTCTCGTGCTCGGCGTCCGTGCACGGGGCATCCGTCGGCACCGTGGGGGCGACGTCGTTCGGCTGCACCAGGCCTTTCGCGAGCAGGTACTGCTCGACTTCGGCGCCCGAGACGTCGGCCAGCATCTGCCCATCGATCTCGACGCAGGGCGAGAGGCGCTGCCCGGTGCGCTCGACCATCTCGGCGTAGTTCGCCGGGACGTTGATGATGTCCACGTCCTCGTAGGCCAAGGCGTACTTCTTCATGATGGCGCGGACGCCGTTGCTCCAGCCGCAGCTGGGTTTGAGGTAGCACTTGATCTTCATCGTGCCCCCATTGTGCGGCTAATCCGGGTTAATCAAGCCCGACGGGACTTTTTTCCGTCCCGTTCGGCGGCCGGCGCCGGTTCATACCAGTAGCCGATGCCGTGGATCGTGCGGAAGCAGTCGAGGTCGCGGCCGAAGCCGGCGAAGGCGTCGCGGATCTTGGCGATGTACTGGTCGAGGGACCGGCTGCGGACGTCGGCGTGCACGCCCCAGACCGCGTGGATCAGGCTGTGGCGGCTGATGATGACGCCGGGATTGGCGTGCAGGTGGTAGAGGATGCCGAGCTCCTTCCGGCCGAGCTTGCACTTCTTGTTCGGGCCAAAGACGAGCTCCAGGCGCTCCGGGTGCACTTCCGCGCCGTTGAAGAGGAAGACGCCCGTCGCGAGGTCGGCGTTGCGCGTCAGGCGGCTGTCGCCCGCCGTCTCGCTGCGCCGGAGCACGGCGTGGATGCGCGCGACGAGTTCGTCCTGGTCGTGCGGCTTGGCGATGAAGTCGTCGGCCCCGAGGTCCAGCGCCCGCGCGGCCTGGCCCGGCAACTTCAGGCCGGAGAGGAAGATGACCGCCGGGCCGAGCGTCATCCGCCGGATCGACTGCAGGAGCTCCCAGCCATCGACGTCGGGCAGGGCCGGGTTGAGCAGGACCAGGTGGACATGGTTCTCCCCGATGAATTTCAGCGCGGTGGCGCCTTTGTGGAAGACTTGGGTGACGAAGCCGGCGGTCTCCAATTGTTCGGTGAGCAAGGCGGCGAGGCCTCGTTCATCTTCAATGATGACCACGAGAGGTTTCTGCTTGGGGCTCATGCAGAAAAGGGAGGGGGTAAGACTAGGGGGTGATTACAGATGTAAAAAACAGGGGGGTGTTGCCAAGCGTTTAAAAGCACCTTAATTTATAACAAATGACAGTTATCGAGCGTAACAGTCGCACCGCTAAGTGGAAAATATGTCTATTTTTAGGCATATTTATCAGTTCCGCGGCGTGGGGCGGATGCGCCCTCGCCGAGCAGGCGGGCAAGAAGGGCTCGATGAAGTCCCGCGACCCGATCGAAGACCGGAGTCTCTTCGGCCGCTGAAGGCCTCCCGCTTGGCTCCTCCGCGGGCGCGAACGGAGGTTCCCATCGGGGCTGGGATGGAGGTTAACCTACTCATGAGCGGGGGGTTCAGTGGTTGACTCCCATGGCCCTAAATAGGATACCCAACGCTCCATTTAACCCCTCGCCCCACCACACCATGCGGATCTCTAAAACTCTGTTGGTGGCCGCCGCTATGCTTGCCACCGCAAGCCTCGCCCAGGCCCAACAAAACGTCACGGGCGCGACTTGGGAGGGACCTGCCTTGGGTGGCTCGGGTACCTGGGATCGCTGGACCGGCACGCCGGCCCACAACTACTGGCGGGCGACCTCCGTGGCCGGACTCCCGTTGGTCTCGGGTGCCCGCCTGACCAACACCGCCACGCTGACGTTCGATTACGTCGGCCCGGTGCTCGGCGGCGACGCCAATGGCGTCTACCCGACGCAAACCATCGATATCCTCTACGATTCCAGCAATGTCTCGAGCCAGTCCCAGACGCTGCGCTTCCTCACGAGCGGCTACCGCCTGCTGCCCGGCGCGTTCAACACCGCGGTGACCGCCGAGCCCTCTGCCGCCAACTTCACGGACATCGACCTTTCCCGCACGCCCGCGGTGGCCCCTTACCTCACCACCCCGAACGGCACCCTGCAGCTCGGGGCCGTCACGTTCACGACCGCCACGCCGGCGCTCGCCACGGACCCGAAGCCCTTCGTCGTCCTGCGCAACACCACCACGGCCGACCGCATCACCGTCACCAACGCGGGGACGGTCGCCATCCTCGAGAATCTGGTCGCCTCGACGATCTCCGGCGCCTTCAGCGGCAACGGCGACTTGACCAAGACGGGCGGCGGCGTGCTGCAGTACCAGGGCAGCGCCGGCCGCATGTTCGGCTACACCAACAACAACGTCGCCCTGCCGTATTCCTACATCCAGACGCCGTTCGGCTTCGCCCTCTCCAACCCCGGCACGAACAACATCTACGGTACCCGGCCGATCGACCTCATGCCGACCGTCGTCGGCGCGCAGCCTGCCTCGTCGAACAACGGGCGCCTCTCCGGCCTGCAGGGCCGCGTCCAGGTCGACGCCGGCCTGCTCATGGTCAGCGGCTACCTCAACATCTGGCACGACTACGGCGCCCGCGTGGAGAGCCAGATCCTCGCCCCCATCGAGATCCCGACCCTGGTCGCCAACATCTCCCCCAACGCCGGCGACCGCGACAGCATCGCCTACGCCTTGGCCAAGCGCATGACCGGCGTGAGCGGCATCGTGCTCAACGGCTCGGCCGAACTCAGCTTCACCAACACCGCCGCGCAGGTCGGCGAGCTGCGCCTCAACTTCGCCCGCAACCTCCAGGCCGGCGACAACAACGACCAGTTCCAGACCACCGTCACCACCGGCCCCGACGCGACCTACCGCCTCGGCATCCACATCGACCAGGACTTCGTCGGCTCCGTCGGCACCCTCGCCGGGGGCGGCAAGGTCATCAAGACGGGCGCCGGTACCCTCCGCGTCCTCAACGACTCGCGGATGACGGGCGACTTCATCGCCGCGGGCGGCACGATCATCCTGGAGTCGGCCACCGGCCTCACCTTCGCCAACAGCAGTTCCTTCAACATCGCCGGCACGCAGGACGCCGCCGACTTCAACGGCTCCCAGCAGACGGAAGCTTCGCTCGGCCTTTCCCGCCGCGGCGCGGACATCCGCTACGCGCAGGTCCCCTCCAATTCGAACAACTACTTCCGCTGGGACTACCGCCCCGCGCTCTTCCCGGACACCGGGACCTTGACCGTCGAGCGCGACGGCGCCGGCCAGTTCATCTCGTACTCCCGCACGGGCGCCGAGGTCATCCTCCGCAACGACCAGACGGTCCGCAATTTCCAGGCCGACTTCGCCCTCCGGTCCAAGGGCACGACGAACATCAGCACCGGCAATTCGGGCGAGGTCTACACCGCCGTGGACGCCGTGCGCACCGCCGCCGACGTGAACAACAAGGGCGAGCTCGTGATCGCCGGCACCGGCGTCGGGGGCACCCTGCGGCTCGACGGCCACACCCTCACCATCAACCAGGAGGCGGGCCGCGACGGCTACTACAGCGGCAACATCTTCGGCTTCGACACGGTCAACAACGTCCCGGGCGGCCGCATCATCAAGACCGGCGCGGGCACCCTCGTCCTCCTGCTCTCCGGCGGTTCCTCCTACGACTTCACCGAGATCCAGGGCGGCACCTTCATCGCCAACGTCCAGGGCCTCGGTCAGAAGCAGGTCCTGATCGGCAACGGCGGCACCTTCGCCATCCTGCAGAACAACGCGGGCACCCTCTCGGCCAACCTGGCGGGCACCGCGGGCTCGACCCTCAAGCTCCTCGCCTCGGCGGTGATCGACAACGGCAGCGGCGCCGGCATCCAGGTCAACCCCGGCCTCGACCCGGGCGAAGTCAACGTGATCAACGGTCAGGACCAGTTCTTCGGCAATATCCTGGTCAACGACGGCGTCGACCTTTCCTTCACGGGCGGCCGGAACAACACCTTCATCAACGCCGCCTCGATCACCCTCGACTCGGCCTCCAGCCGCGAGACCAAGCTCTCCTTCGGCGACACGAACCAGCTCATCCGCAACCTCGCCGGCAACGATTCCGCCAAGGTCGAGCTCGGCCGCGGCGACATCACGCTGGAGCAGAACGCGGTCCTGACGTACAGCGGCTCGATCACCGGCGTCGGCAGCCTCATCAAGCAGGGCTCCGCCAGCTTCACGCTGGCCGGCACCACCGGCACGAACCTCTTCAAGTCCGCCTACTACGGCGCCACCATCGTCCGTCCGGGCGGCGCCCTGATCGCCGGCACCGCGAACGCCACCCCCAACACCTCGGCCCTCGTGCTGGTGGGCGGCGGCACCTACGACAACGTGAACCGATCCCAGGTCGTCGGCGCCCTCTTCGGCTCCGCCGGTTCGGTGCTCAACCTCGGCACCGGCAACCTGACCGTCGGCTACACGGCCGCCCGCGCGGCGCTGCTCGCGACCGAGCTGTCCGGCTCCAACCCGCTGCTCGCCGACTACCTCGGCACCACGACCCAGGTCGACCCGATCCTCCCGCTGGGACTCGCTCCGGCCCTGCCGACCGGCACCGCCGGCGAACTTGGGTCCACCTCGTTGGCGCTCAGCTCCGTCGCGGACGTCGGCGTCGGCCAGACCATCACCTCCGCGGCGACCCTGCCCGCCGATACTTATGTGACCCGCGTCATCGCGGGCGGGACCGCCCCCGTCGCCGGCATCGTCGCCGCCGGCCTCACCATCTTGCCCACGACCAACGCCGCCGGCCTCGCCGTCGGTCAGATCGTGACGGGCACCGGCCTCGCCCCCGACACCGTCATCACGGCGATCAACGGCAACACGCTCACCTTGAACAAGCCGCTCGCCGCCAACGCGACCGGCACCATCACCGGCCTGTCCGGGGTCATCCTGAGCGCGCCGCTGACCGCCGCGGCCGCGGGTGGCACCTACGCCGTCGACCGCGTCCGCACCATCGACGTCACCGCCCTCTCGCTCAGCGCCGCCGAGCTCAACCAGCTCTACACCGGCGGCTTGGCGATGCCCGAACTGACCTCGCTGTACCTCAGCCGCGTCGCCATCGGGACGAACATCGGCAGCTACGTCGCCCCGACCGCCGCGGGTACGCTCGCCTTCGCGGCGACCCGCTCCTTCGACGGCCAACTCGTCGGCTCCGGCTCGCTCATCAAGATCGGCAGCGAGGACCTGAATTTCGGCGGCTCGAGCCCCGGCTTCACCGGCATCGTCGAGATCGCCGGCGGCGCCCTCAACCTCATCTGGGACGGCGGCTCCGCCCTCTCGCCGCTCCCCAACGTCCAGTATTTCCAGACGACCGCCCCGGGCGTGCTCGCCGTCACCGTCAACGGCACCTATGATGCCGTCGCCGACGCCCCCAAGCGGACGTTCACGACGCCGATCGTCGGCTCCGGCAGCTTCATCAAGCGCGGGTCGGGCTACCTCGTCCTCGCGCCCGGCACGGTCGCCGGCCAGACGCCCTACACCGGCACGACCACCGTCGCGGCCGGCTGGCTGGAGATGGCGGCCCTCGCCACCAACGGCGCGGCCGTCATCGGCCTCGAAGCGTCGAAGGCGATCCTCAGCGGCGCCAGCGGCTCGAACAGCGTCGCCCTCGCCGACGTGGCCGGCTTGGCGGTCGGCCAGACCGTCCTGGGCACGGGCGTGCCCGTCGGCACGACCATCACCGCGGTCCTCGCCGCGGGCTCGGCCACGGCCACCGGCGGCCTCGCGGGCCAGAACGTCATCACCACGGGCAATACCGCCGGCCTCGCCGTCGGCCAGGTCGTCACGGGCACCGGCATCCCGGCCGGCTCCGTCATCACCGCCATCGCCGCCAACACCAGCTTCACGATCAGCAACCCGCTCGCCGTCGACGCCGCCGGCCTCGTGACGGGCGCCGCCGGTGTCCGCCTGAGCTCCAACCTGACGGCCGCCGCCGCGGGCAACCTCGATCTCCCCGCCCACCTCGTCCTCACCACGGGCGCCGACGTCGCCTACAACGGCGCCGTCTCCGGCGCCGGTCAGCTCGAAGTCCGGGCCGGCACCCGGACCATCACCGCGGGCGGTTCCCTGACCCATACCGGCGGCACCTTGGTGCGCACGGGTACGCTCCTCGCCGGCACCGGTTGGGCCGGCGCGACGACGGGCGACATCAACGTCCTCGCCGGCGCGACCGCGCGCCTGAACGTGCAGCTCGACAAGGCCATCACCAGCGGCCTCATCGGCACCAACAGCCTCGTCGTCGGCGACGTGACCGATCTCGCCAACGGCCAGGTGGTCGTCGGCACCGGCATCCCCGCGGGCACGACCATCACCGGCATCAACGCCGGCACGCGGACCCTGACCCTCAGCCAGAACCTCACCGCGGCCGCCGCCGGCACCCTCCAGGTCGCCAACACGATCGCGGCCACCGGCGTCTTCGCCGGCGCCGGCGTGATCGCCAAGGAAGGCCTCGGCACGCTCACCCTCAACAACCCGACCACGGCGTTCTCCGGCACCTACCGCTCCCTCGCCGGCCGCACGAACCTCGGTTTCGACAACCTCTTCGGTAACCCCGCCGTCGTCGGCCAAGCCGTCGCCGCGGTCGACCTGCAGGGCACCTCCGTCCTCAACATCCTGGGCGGCACCGACCAGGCCTTCCGCAACCTCACGGGCTCCGCGGACTCCACGATCGTCTTCGGCGCGGCCAACTCGGTGGTCAGCCTGCAGGTCGATCCGGCCGGCAACTACAGCTTCCTCGGTCGCTTCCAGCAGGCCGGCGGCGTGACCGACGGCACCATCTTCAAGACCGGCGCCGGCGTCCTCACGCTCGCGCCCACCGCGGGCGCCAACAGCCTCGGCAACGTGGTCGTCACCGCCGGCAAGCTCGTCGGCACCACCGCCGGCTACGCCACGGCCGACCTCTATGTCGGCACGAACGGCAATGTCGCCTTTAACAACGCGGTCGCCGGCGAGGCCAACCTCGTGACCTTCAACAATACCGTGCGCGCGGCCGAGGTCTATCAGGCCGGGCTTGGCGTCGGCACCGTCGGCAAGACCGGCGCCGGCATCGTCGCGCTGACCGGCGCGGCCGATGACCTGAGCTTCAACATCGAGGCCGGCGAGCTTCGCCTGACCGACGCCCGCGTCGGCACGCAGGACCTCTTCACCGCGACCATCGCCGCCGGCGCGACCTTCCGGATCGCCTTGGCCGGCGACCGTGACATCGGCGTCCTGAACGACCCGGCCTCCAGCCAGATCACCGGCGGCGGCATCCTCGACCTCCGCTCCGACGTGGCCGCCACCAATCGCACGGTCTTCGCCCTCGCCCAGCCGGGCGTGGCCACGACCAACCTGGGCGCGGACGTCACCTTGGACGTGTCCACGCTGACCGACATCACCGGCATCACGGGCGCCGCCGGCTCGGTCCTGGAGATTGGTTCCGTCGGCGCCGGCCGCGTGCTCACCCTCACGCAGTCGATCGATGGCACCTTTGCCGGCGCCGTGCAGGGCACCGATGATCTCGTCTTCAAGGGCGCCGGGATGTTCCGCTACACGGGCGCCCCCAGCCTCACCACCCCGACCACCGTCACCGTCCTCGGCGGCGGGCTCGGCGTGAATGTCGCCAACACCAAGGCCATCGACCTGATCAAGGACACGACCTTGACCCCGGCCCGCCTCGCCCGCCTGGGCGTGATGGTCGATACCGGCGTCACCGCCGCCTACACGGGCGTGGTGACCGGCGCCGTCGGCGCCGCCGAGTTGGTCAAGCTGGGCGAAGGCACGCTGGACCTCACCGCCGGCACCATCACCACCCTGCGCGACCAGGTCTTCGCCGCGTACGTCGTCAAGGAAGGCACGCTCGCCGTGACCCTCGACGTCGACGGCAAGATCCTGCCCGACCTTTCCGGCAATAGCCGGCCGCTCCGCCTCGAAGGCGGCACCCTCGCCGTCGAAGTCTCCGCGACCGGCGGCACGCTGCAGTCCCAGTCCGTCGTCGGCAGCTCCGGCAGCCTGAACGTGACCACCAACGCGGCCACCTTGCCGGCGGACTTCGCCACGCTCACCGTGCTCGGCGACATCGGCGGCAACGTCACCGCCGACGGCGGCACCTCCTTGGCGCTCGGCAGCGCCGGCGCTCCGCTCCTCAACATCACCGGCAACGTCGCCATCACCGACGGGTCCACCTTGAGCGGTTCGGCGAACATCGGCGGCAGCCTCACCATCGGCGCCGGCGCCACGCTCGCCCCGGGCTATTCGCCCGGCACGCAGAACGTCGCCGGCGACTTCACCCTCTCCGGCGCGGCCAACATGGAGGTGACCGGCACCCCGACCGGGACGGCCCCCAACCAGCTCTTCAACGATTCGGTGCAGTTCTCCGGCGTCGCCGACCTGAACGGCGGCAACCTCGTGATCGCCCGCTGGACCGCGCCTTCCCCGGCCACCCCGGCCGCCCCGGCCTTCGGCCGCCGCTTCGTCCTCTTCAAGGATACCGCGGTGGATGCCTCGCCCACCGTCGCCGAGAGCTTCGCCAATCTCCTGCCCGCGAACGCCATCACGACCACCGACGCGAATGGCCGCTACCTCATCGTCGAGCCGCGTGCCGTCGGTGCCTTCCCCGGCCTCGAGACCTCGCCGTCCGAATACGCCGTCTACTTCGTCGGCGGCGCGGACCGCTACGCCATCCCCGGCGTCGCCGCGGGCATCGTCACCTACCTGCAAGGCATCACCAAGACCGGCGCCGGCGGCGCCCTCCAGAACGGCGGCACGACCTTCCTGCCCAGCGCCGTCGCGACCGACCCCAACTACCTCAGCCAACTCGCCGCGACCCTCATGACCATGGGCGACGCGACGCTCGCTTCCTCGATCCGCTCGCTCCAGCCCGGTTCGCTCGCGGCCATCCCGGCGACCGTCGCCCTCGAGCAGCGCGCCGAGACCGACGCCCTCCAGCGTCGCCTCGACCAGCGCCGCTACGACCGCGCCGGTTACAGCGTCTACTACAACGAGTTCTTCGTGGAGGCCACGTCGACCCGCTTCCAGGGCGGTTCCGGCGCGGGCGCCCCGCCGTTCAACTCCACCCTCACCGGCCTGCTCGGCGGCTACCTCAAGGACCTCAACCCGTGGTCCGTCGCCGGCTTCACCCTCGGCGCCTCCCAGACCCGGAGCACGCTCGCGGAAGGCGCCGGCTCCGTGTCCGGCAACGCCTACCGCGCCACCGCCTTCTTCTCGGGCATGCTGGGCGAACGCCGCGACACCTTCTACCTCGACGCCGGCGTCTCCGTCGGCAACAGCAACAACACGTCGGACCGCGTCACCTTCATGGGGACGCAGCGCGGCACGCCTTCGGCGATGTCCTACGGCGCCTTCGCCCGCTTCGGCGCGGGCCTGGCGACCAAGGGCGGCGTCAACTTCACCCCGTTCGTCGGCCTCGACCTCGTCCGCGTCAGCGGCCAGTCGTTCAAGGAGACCAACACGACCGGCGACCCCACCAAGCTGGACGTCAGTTCCTACTCCTACACGTCGGCCCGCGCCTCCACCGGCACCGGCATGGCGTGGCTCTCGGTCCACGAGGGGCAGATGATCAAGTTCGCCTTCGACCTCGAGGCCTTCGCCGAAGTCGGCGGCGGCAAGACGGCCGAGATCGACGCCAACTTCGACGGCGTGGGCGCCTTCTCGACCAAGACCGACGTCGCCGCCGGTTCCGGTTTCCGCCTGGTGCCTTCCTTCACCTTCGGCCCGAATCCCGACACCGCGTACTACCTGACGCTTTCGCTCGAGAAGGCCGGTTCCACCCAGACGACCGGCTTCCAGGCCGGCTACCGCCGCCGCTTCTGATCGTCCCTCCCCACCGCACCTTCCGCAATGAAACTCTCCCGCCGCTTCCTCGTCCTGGCCGCCGCCCTCGCGGCCGCCCCCCTCGCCCGGGCCGACGTCACCGTCAACTACGCCGCGCCCCTGTCCAATCCGGCGCAGGTGCTCGTCGGCGCCCCCGTCACGGGCATCGTCAACCTCTCCAACCTCAGCGCCCCCGGCAGCCTGCCGACCCCGACGCAGATCCAGGAGCTCACCCGCACCGTCACCTCGCTGAACCTCAGCCAGCCGGTCGGGGCCGTCCGGACGCAGCTGATCCTCAACCAGCAGGTCGCCGCGACCACCCAGATCAAGCTGCTCAGCAACGACTTCACGTCCACCGTCCTGTTCCCCGTGACCGACGTCACGATCGCCGACGTGGTGCCCCTCTTCATCAAGACCGGCGGCGGCACCCTCCAGTACGACGCGTTCAAGGACATCAACTACTTCGGCAACAATACCTTCACCAATAATTCGAACCTCCCGAACGACCTGCGCTCCCAGGGCGCGTTCTCGGGCATCGCGATCGTCAACCAGGGTTCGCTGGTGGTCAGCGGTTACCTCAACCATTGGGCCGAGTACGGGACCAACGCCCCCGCCGGCTTCACGTCGCGCATGGTCGGCGCCAAGGCCGTCATCGTCCAGGGCAACTCCACGCTCAGCTTCCAGAACACCCCGTACAACGTGGTCGCCCAAGGCCCGCAGCTCGGCGACAGCCAGTTGGGCAATCCCTCCGCGCCCCTGCTTTACCGCCTGAACTTCGTCCATAACCTCTACGCCGGCACCTTGCTCGACTTCGTGAACGGCAACGAGGGCACGGACGTCAACACGGTCCTGGACGTCGGCAAGGACGCCGACTACGCCCTGAACGCGCATTTCGACGCCGGCATGGTCGGCTCCATCGGCCGCATCGACGGCGCCGGCCGCCTCTACAAGTCGGGCACCGGTCAGCTGACCATCCTCAACAGCAGCCGACTCACGGGCGACGTGTTCATCGCCGGCGGCGACCTCGTCCTCAACGACCCCAACGGCCTCGCCCTGCGCCAGGCCGCCTCGGTCAACCTCATCGGCGGCTCCCCGGACGGGCAGACCGCGCTGTCGCAGTTCAACTCCGCCACCGACGCGGCGCTCGGCATCGAGTGGCGCCCGGGCTACCTCCCGACCGGCGGCGCCCCCGTCCTCGAGATCCGCAGCAACCAGACCATCCGCAACCTCCAGGCCCTCTATTCGGAGATCGCCACCAACCTCTGGGACGCGGGTCCCGGGACCGGCTCCCGCATCGACGTGTCCCCGAACGCCCGGCTCGTCGTCATCCAGGACGAGAACCTCGACGGTTGGTTCACCGGCAGCATCAACGGCGGTCAGGGCGTCTTCGAGAAGCAGGGCGTCGGCGCGATCGCGCTGATGGGGACCAGCTCCACGATCGGCCAGATCGACATCAACGCCGGCAAGATCATCGCCAACGTCCAGAGCCTCGGCTACGGCCGCGTCGTGCTCGGCGGCGCCGGCACCTTGTCCATCGTCCAGAACAACGCCGGCACGCTGCGCGCCCAGATCAACGGGGCCGCCGGCTCCGTCCTGACCGTGGCCCCGACGGACAACATCGTCAACCTCCGCTCCGGCGGCGTCACGATCGGCAACGGCCAGCTCGGCGTGATCGACGTCTACAACCGCCAGGACCTCTTCTTCGGCAACCTCATCGTCAAGAACGGCATCACGCTGGCCTTCTCCTTCGGCCAGGACAACACGTTCGTGAACGCCGCCTCGATCACCCTTTCCTCGGGCCTCGGCGACAACAACGTCAACAACGGGCTGGGCTACGAGACGACCATCCGCTTCAACGACACCACTCAGCGAGTCAACAACCTCGTCGGCGACGCGAACACCCGCATCGAGCTCGGCCGCGGCAGCATCACCCTGAACCAGAACGCCGCCACCACCTACCAGGGCAAGATCACCGGCGCCGGCAACCTCGTCAAGCAGGGTGGCAGCACCCTGACCCTCTCGGGCCTGAACTCCTACTATGGCGCGACCGTCGTCAAGCAGGGCGCCCTCGCCCTCACCGGCGCGAACAGCATCCAGAACACGGCCGGCCTCGTCCTCCTCGCCGGCGCATCCCTCAACGCCACCGGCAACCAGACCGTCGGTTCGCTCTTCGGCCAGGTCGGCTCGACCATCAACCTGAACGGCGGCACCCTGATCGTGGGCAAGACCACCGACCAGATCGCCCAGCTCAACGCGGCCCTGACCAACTTCCCGGGCAGCTCGCCGGACGCCAACCCGGCCTACTACCTGCAGACGACCCCGACGGTCAACGCCGACATCGCCTTGCCGTGGGGCGCCGCGGGCGCCAACACGATCAGCCTCACCAGCGTCGCCGGACTCAGCGCCGGCTCGCCCATCACCGGGATCGACCCGGAGGTCCCGGTCGGTTCCGGCGATTTCATCATCCGGCCGATCGGCGCCGGCACGGCCCTGACGAACACGATCACCATGGCCGACGTCACCAACCTGTCGGTGGGTCAGGCGATCGGCTCGATCGCCATCGTCAAGCCCATCAACAACTCGACGGCCGCGGGCGTGCTCCCCGCCACCATCACGGTCGGCAACGCGCTGAACCTCGCGGTCGGCCAGACCGTGACCGGCCTCGGCATCCCGGCCAACACCACCATCCAGGCGATCAACGGCAACGTCGTCACGCTTTCCGCGGCGCTCACCGCCGTTTCCTCCGGCCTGCTCACCGTCTCGACGGGCATCCCGGTCGGCACCACCATCGCGGGGATCGCCGGCAACACGCTCACCCTCAGCAACGTCCTGACCGCGCGCGCCTCGGGCAGCCTGACGGCCTCCCAGCCGACCCTGGTCGTGGCCAATGCCTCGGAACTCGCGGTCGGCCAGACCGTCTATTCCGAAGCCATCCGCAAGTCCCTCGTGCCCGGGGCCATCAACGCCGGCTTCGTCACCGTGGCCGACAACACCGGCCTCGCCGTCGGCCAGATGGTCACCGGCGTCGGCATCCCCGCCGGCACCACCATCACCGCGATCAACGGCAACGTCATCTCGCTCAGCGCCACCACCACCGCCGCCACCACCGGGACGCTGACCGCCCTCACCGGCATCCCGACCGGCGCCACCATCGCGGCGATCAACGGCAACACCGTCACCCTCTCCGCCAACCTGCTGGCCCCCGGTTCCGGCACCTTGGCGATCCGCTCCGGCATCGCGCCGGGTTCGGTGATCACCGGCATCAGCGGCAACGTCCTCACGCTGGACACGCCCCTGACCGCCCAGGCGGCGGGTTCGCTCACGAACCTCCCCGTCTCCGGCATGTCCCGCGAGAACACCGTCGGCTTCCTGGCTTCCGCGCTCGGCGAGCAGGTCACCAAGTCCGTGGTCTCCGGCGCCCAGGGCGGGACCACCCTCACCTTGGCCGACGTCACGGGCCTCGCGGTCGGCCGCACCCTGCTCGGTACGGGCATCCCGGCCGGCGCCAAGATCGTCGCCATCGACCTCGCCAACAACCTCGTCACCCTCGACCAGACCTTGACCGCCGCGGCCACCGGCACCGTCCGCGTCCTCACCGTCACCGACCAGCAGGTCTTGGCCTTCCGCGGCAACATCACGGGTACCGGCGGGCTCACCAAGGTCGGTCCGGAGCGCCTCATCCTCGCGGGCGTGAACACCTATTCCGGCGCCACCAGCATCCAAGGCGGCGTCCTCCAGGTCAACTGGGACTCCCTGCCGAACACCTCCGGCATCAATATCGGCGCCCTCGGCGGGCTGGCCATCAACGTCGACTCCGGCGCGCAGACGTTCGACCGTCCCATCACCGGCATCGGCGGCTTCGAGAAGCTCGGCGCGGGCACCCTCGTGATCAACACGACCACCGGTTGGTCCACCGGCCGCATCGACATCGTCGAGGGCTCGGTCCAGTTCAACCCCGGCAACCTGTCCTCGATCACCGGCGGCATCGTCAACGTCCGCACCGGCACGAACTTCCAGCTCAACACCCCGAACGACCTCGCCTGGAGCGGGTCCATCAGCGGTCCGGGCAACACCTCCAAGACCGGGGCGGGCACCCTCACCATCGGGGGGACCTTCACCTCCACGGGCACGATGTCCGTGCAGGCCGGTAAGGTCATCGTCAACGCCTTGCCCACGGATGGTGCCGACTTCGGCGTGATCAACGTCGCCGCCGGAGCCACCTTCGCCGACAAGGTCGCCGCCACCACCGGCGCGCAGCTCGCCGCCGGCACCATCGTCCCGGTCGCGGCCAGCGCCGGCTTCTACGTCGGCCAGCGCGTCGCCGGCACCGGGCTCGACGCCAATTCCGTGGTCGTCGCGGTCGGCGCGAACTCCCTGACCCTCGACCGACCCACGCTCACCGTCGCCAACGGCTCCATCACCGGCGCCGAGACCTACGGCGATTGGGACATCCGCACCGGCACGTCGACGGCCGGCGGCGCCGTCGTCACCCTCGCCTCGACCGCGGACCTTCGGGTCGGCATGCGCGTCTTCGACAACACCGTCCAAGGTTTCGCGGGCCTCCTCGGCACCATCGCCTCCATCGACGGCGCGACCACCCTCACGCTCAGCGCCCCGACCGCGGTGGCGCTCAACGGGAACATCGCCTTCCAGCTGGGCGACATCAAGGGCGCGGGCAACTTCGAGAAGACCGGCGGCGGCTTGCTCGAGCTCAACGTGCCGCTCTCCCTGACCGGCGCGGTCAACCTCACCGGCGGCACGCTCCGCGTGAACACGGAGGCGGCCTTCGCCTCGGCTTCGGCGGTCAACCTCGGCGCCGACACTACCCTCGACGTCGCCAACTTCAGCCAGGACCTGGCCAACGTGACCGGCGCCGCCAGCTCCACGATCAACGGGTCCGGCACCTTGACGGTCAACGCCTCCCCCGCCACCACGGCGATCTACAGCGGCCGCATCACGGGCGGCGCCACCATCGAGAAGCTCGGCGCCGGCGCCTTCAACCTCGCTCGCCTCGGGACGGCCAACGACATCGGCGCCATCAACATCCACGCGGGCACCTTGATCGGCAGCCAAGCCGGTTTCGGCGCGGCCAACCTCTCCGTCGACAACGGCGCCACCATCGGCTTCAACAACGACGACCCGACGCAGGCTTGGCTTTACGCCGGGGACGTGACCAGCACCGGCAACGGGACCGGCACGGTCGGCGGCACGATCCTCAAGACCGGGGCCGGCGAAGTCCGGCTGACGAGCGCGAACAACACCGCGACGAATTTCGTCGTGCAGGGCGGCAAGCTCGTCGTCCGCGACGACCGCGTGAACGGCTCGGGCGCGACGACCGGCGGCGTCACCGACCTCGCGACGGCGGTCATCTCGAACGGCGCTTCCTTCGGGATCCAATTGGGCAACGGCACCCTTCGCTCCCTCGGCACCCAGGTTTCCGCGGCGACGGCCGGATCGCTGACGACCCTCGAACTGAGCGTGACCGGCAGCCCCACCGACCCGAACCGGTGGTCCGTGGTGCGCCTCGACGCCCAGCCGACCATGACCGCCCTCGGCCTGACCGGTTACGTCTCCCTCCGCAGCGCCGGCCAGGCGAACGTGGTCGCCGTCTCCGGCGACGCCGACAGCGAGTTCATCTTCACCCTCGCCAGCGGCCTGAACGACGCGCCGGTCGGATCGTCCCAGAACGTCACGCTGCGCCAAGCCGTCTCCACGACCATGCTCGGCGACGTCTATTCCTACGTCGACACGAACCTGACCTTGGTCGGCGCGGGCCGGGCGAGCTTCCTGAATCCCTTCTTCGCCAATAACTTCCCGGGATCCGGCGCCTTTGGCTTCAGCAATACCTTGACCGTCGGTACGGTCGCCGAGGCGGGCCACCTCGAGATCCGCGCCGCCTTCGGCGGTAAATCGATCGCGCTGGCCCAATCTTCGGCCACCGTCGCGGACCAGGGTTCCATCGCCGTCCGCGCGGACGGCGGCACGCTCGCCTCCCCCGAAGTCTTCGACGGCACCGTCACCGGCGTCGCCGGCGCCGGTCGCTTCATCAAGACCGGGGCGGGCTTCTTGGATGGCCGCACCGCCAGCGTCACCGCGGCCGTCTTCTCCTCCTATGAGATCGAGGCCGGGCATTTCGTCGTCCAGGCTTCCGGCGGCAGCATCCTCGGCAACCGCCCGATCACCCTCAAGGGAGGCTTCCTCGATATCCAACAGGACAGCAGCCCGGCGACCCTCGCCACCGGCGCCTTCGCCGGCTCCGGCGGAACCGGCATGATCCAGGTCACCGGCTCGGCCAACGCGGGGCTGCTCACGATCGACGGCGGCTTCGCCGGCGGCCTCAGCCTGACCGCCGAGTCCAAGGTGGCGCTCGGCACCGCCGCCGCGCCCAACGTGGCCATCGCCGGCAGCATCACCGTGGATGCGACTTCTCGCCTCCAAGGTTCCGCCACCCTGGGTACGTTCGCCGCCCGCGCCAATTTCACCAACGACGGCATCGTGGCCCCGGGCTATTCGCCCGGCGTCATCACGGTCACGGGCGACGTCGCCAACACCGGCACCTACCAGCTGGAACTTTCCGCCACCGCCCTGAACGGCACGTTCAACGACCGGATCGAGTTCTACGGCTCGGCCGCCCTCAATGGCGGCGGCACCGGCCGCATCGAGCTCTCGCAGTTCGGCCCCGGCGTCCTGCCGGCCGGCCAGCGCTACGTCCTCTTCAAGGGCCTCACCCCGGCCAACGTCGCCACCGCCGGCGGCGTCTCCGGCCAGTCCTTCCTCGCCACCGCGAACCTCACCGGCCTCCGCGTCGGCGATGGTCTCGCGGGAACGGGTCTGGCCGCCGGCACCTCCGTCAGCGCCGTCGTCCCGTCGGTCGCCATCACTCCGACGGGCGGCGCGATCGGCACTTCGACCGTCCTGACCGGCAACACCGCCGGCCTGGTGCTCGGGCAAGTCGTCACCGGCGGAGGGCTCCCGGCCAATTCCGTGGTCACGGGCATCAACGCCAACACCAGCTTCACGATCAACACGACCCTGACCGCGGTCCCCGCCGGCACCGTCACCGGCGCCGCCGGCGTGAGCCTCAGCGCCGCCCTCACCGCGGCGCCGACCGGTTCGGTCGCGATCACCCCGAGCACGCTTGCGTCCTCCTATTACACCTCGGTCATTCCCGCCGCCTCCATCACCATGGTCGGCGCCGCCCCGAAGCCCTACCTGCTCTCGATCCCGACGGCGCCCGTCATCGGCGTCCCGGTGCTGCCCAACGAGATCGCCGTCTACTCGGTCCGCACCGCGGCCGAGTACGCCGCCTTCCAGGGACCCGCGCCGCTGATCGGCGTCATCCAAACCCTGGCCCGCGTCGACATCGCGCGCGTCGCCGGGGTTGATGGTATTCTTAACACCCCCGATGATGGTGTCGGTGTTGACGGCATTCAAGGCACCGCCGACGACGTCTGGCAGGCGACGCCGAACGCGAGCTTCAACCTCCTCGGCTCCAAGCTGGCGTTGATGACCGACGCCCAGCTGCAGGGCGCGATCAACAACCTGATGCCCCTCGGCGCCGCGTCCGTCGCCGCCCTGTCGATCGAGGGCTTCCGCACGTCGGAGGCCGCCTTGGCCAAGCGTCTCGAGATGCGCCGCTTCGACCGCTCCGGCCTGTCCATCGTCAACTCCGAATGGTTCGTCGGCACCGACATCCGCCAGCTGCGCCTCGGCGCCTCGGGCGAACTCAAGACGAGGGGCAACCTCATGGGCGTCCATGCGGGCCTGATCCGGCAGACGGACGGCGGCGCCAACTACGGCTTCACCCTCGGCGCCAACCGCGTGACCACCTCCGGCGACACGAGCGCCAAGTTCGAGGGCAACGACATCCGCGCGGACGCCTTCGCCGGCACCACGTTCTTCAATGACCTGATGTCCCTCGACGTCGGCGTCTCCTTGGGCCACCTCTCCGGCCGGAGCCACCGCGACTCCATCGTCACCCCGGGCGCGACGAACACGTCGTCCCCGACGGGCACGACCCTGGGCGGCTGGGCTCGCCTCGGCACCGTCCTCCCGATGAAGTCCGTCGGCGCCTACGCCACGCCCTTCCTCGGCGTCCAGGTCTCCTCGACCAGCGTCGACGACCTCGCCGAGACCGGTCAGGCCGACGCCCTCCAGGTCACCGCGAAGAGCATCGCCCAGACCTCGATCCGCGCCGGCGTCGGTTTCCACAAGCAGTGGGAGTCCGCCGACGGCACCTGGCGCTACCGGATCTCGGCGGACCTTGGTTACCTCAACCAGGGCTCCGGCGAGACGAGCGACTTCACCGCGACCAACAACGACCCCGCCGCGTTGAACGGTACGAGCTACACCTCCCCGCTGCGCGTCACGGGCGGTTCGGGTTACTACTTCGCGCCGTCGCTCAACTTCGGCCCGAACGAAAACACGACCTACAGCCTGGGCCTGACCTACGAGAAGAACCAAGGCACCGGGACGGGCGTCAACTTCAGTTACCGCAAGCGGTTCTGACGGAGAAACGGGCTTTCCCCGTCCCCGAGGGGCGGCAATCCGGCGGATTGCCGCCCTTTTTCTTGTTCTGCCAAAAGCCTTGACCAGCGTGCCCTCATTCCTACTTTCGGCTCTTCCACCGTCCGCCCCCTTCGTCTAGCCCGGTCCAGGACACCTCGTTTTCATCGAAGTAACTGGGGTTCGAATCCCCAAGGGGGCGCCACGGTGGACAATTTTTCCGCCGACCGTCAGACCGCCAAGGTCACGGTCCGGCCGGAGCGTCGGGATTCTTCGGCCGCGAAGGCCATGAGGTGGCTCTGCAGGGAGACCTCCAGCGAGGTGCGCATCCCCGCCGGGTCCGGGCAGGTCAGGTCCGCATGCAGGGTGCTCATGAGGCCGAAGTCGCCGCCGCCATGGCCGGCATAGCCCACCGCGGGGGTCTCGACCACGATCTTCTCCGCCGGCTGGTCCCAGCCATGTCGGGTCACCACGAGGTCGCACCCGAGCTGCTTCTTCACGAAGCCCCCGCCGCGCAGCACCCCTTCCGTCCCGAAGATCTCCAGGTGACGGCCTTCGTCGAACGCGGTCATCGTGAACGTCGCCGTGACCTGGCCGGCGAACTGGGCGGCGATGACCTGATGGTCGACCACGTCGTTGTCGCAGCGGTAGACGCAGCGGCCCCACGGGCTCGTCCGCAGCCAGGCGAAGATCTCCGCCTCGCTCGCTTCCTTCGCGCGGTCATGGACCATCGCCAGCCAGCGCCGACCTTCCGGGCGGGCGTAACGGTGCGCGTCGTAAAGGCAGGTCGCCGCCACCGGACAGCCATCGGTGCAGCGGGCGGGCGCGCCCGCGGGGGCGCGGGCCGCGGTGAAATACGTCCGGCTGCCGAACGAGGCGATGGTCTCGCAGGGCCGGTCGATGAGCCACGCCAGCAAGTCCATGTCGTGGCAACTCTTGGCGAGGATCATCGGGGAGGACTTCGCCTCGACCGACCAATGGCCGCGCACGAACGAGTGGGCTTGGTGCCAGGGCTGGACCCCCTCGATGAAGTTCGCCGAAACGATTTCGCCGATGGCGCCGGACCGCAGCAAGGCCTGGACCTGGGCGTAGAAGGGCGTGTAACGGAGCACGTGGCACACGACGACCCGGCGACCGAGCCGCCGCGCGGCGTCGCGGACGGCCAGGGTGTCGTCGAGCCGGTGGGCGATCGGCTTCTCTAGCAGCAGGTCGCACCCGAGCTCCATGGCCCGGATAGCATGCACGCGGTGCTGCGCATCTTGGGTGCCGATCACCACCACGTCGGCGGGGCGGCCGGCGGCGAACATCGCCTCGGCGGAGGCGAAGGAGCGGAAGTCCCCGGGGGCCTGGGTGTGGGCGCGGATCGCCGCGACGCGCTCCGGGACCGGGTCGGCGGCGGCCACGAGGGCGAAGCGGTCGGCCATGCCGGCGGCGATGGCGGCGTAGGTGCGGGCGCGGGAGCCACAGCCACAGAAAGCGAGGGAAAGTCGTCGCATCGGAGCGGGTAGGGTAGGGAGCCCCCCCCGGCTTGCAAGGGCATGACTGAGCGTGGTTTGCAGGGTATTTAACCCAATCGAGCAGAACCCCCTTGCCTAAGTTCAATTTTTATTGAAACATAGCCACCCTCCGCCCCGAGGCCGCGCGATGAAGCCACCCGCCAAGAAGCCACCCGCTGGTCGCCCCCGCCGGCCAGATACCAGCCGCCTGTCTCCGCATGAGATTGAGCTGGGAGACTTTTTCGTCCAAATGGCCGGAATCTTGGGGGTCCCGCGGTCGGTCGCCCAGATCTACGCGCTGCTTTATGCGGCCGATACCGCCCTGGATTTCGACCAAATCCAGGCCAAGCTTGGAATGAGTAAAGGTTCTGTCAGTCAAGGACTTAAGTTCCTCCGAGACCATGAGATGATCCTGTCCGTCAAAGCTAAAGGCGTGCGGCGGGAACGCTGGGAGCCAACGCCTTCCTTGGCCGCTTCGTTGGTCAACCTAGTGCGCCGCCAAGTACTGCCGGCCCTCGAACAGTCGACCCCGGCCCTGCAGCGGGTCCTCGAGGGAGCCCAGGCCGTCGGAGCTTCCCCGGAAGTCCTCGAACGCTTGGCCCGACTCAAGCGCTGGAACGCCCGCGCCCTCGAACTTTTTCCCCTCATGCTGCCCCCTTCGCAGGGCGGCTGAAATTTTCGCCGGGCAACCGGCAGACAGTCAAAAACGCTCCCTGCGTGTCGGCCCCCAGCGCCGTCACGGGCGGTAGCCTGCCTGAGTAATCAAATTAAAGATAAGCAGTTGGCGGATAACGGTGGGAGGTTAGGACATCCCTCCAACCACGGCCGGCCCGCCCAGGCCGCCGTCCGAAAAATTGCTTGCGTCAGTCCCACCGCTGACCGCTAACCGCCGATACCTTTCGTCCCACCTTTTCGAACCATGCGCGTCGCCATCACTTCCGGCTACTTCGATCCCATGCACCGGGGGCACCTCGAGATGCTGGAGCTTTCGCGGGCCCAAGGCGACGTGCTCTGGGTCATCGTCAACAACGACGCCCAAGCGGCGCTGAAGAAGGGCCAGGCCTTCATCGATCAGGACACCCGCTTGGCGGTGACCCGCGCGCTGCGCGTCGTCGACCGGGCGGTGCTGGCCATCGACGCCGACGGCTCCGTCTGCGCCACCCTGGAGCAGTTGCTGGCCGAGGCCAAGGCCGCCGGCGCCGACGCCGTCTTCTGCAAGGGCGGCGATCGTCACGCGGGCAACATCCCCGAACTGACCGTCCTGCGCCGCCACGGCGCCCTGCTCATCGATGGCCTCGGCGCCAAGATCGACAGCAGTTCCCGCATCATCGCCCAGGCCAAGGACCGGCCGGCCTAAGGCACCCCCTCTTTTCCATCATGAAGAAACGCGCGCTCATCACCGGCATCACGGGCCAGGACGGCTCCTACCTCGCCGAGTTCCTCCTCGGGAAGGGCTATGAGGTCCACGGCGTCATCCGGCGCTCCTCCTCCTTCAACACCTCGCGCATCGAGCACCTCTACATGGAGGACCTCGTGCGCGACATCCACGTCAAGAAGATCCACCTGCACTACGGCGACCTGGGCGACGCCACCGGGTTGATCCGCCTCATCGCCGACATCCAGCCCGACGAGATCTACAACCTCGGCGCCATGTCCCACGTGAAGGTCTCCTTCGACGTCCCCGAGTACACCGCCGACACCGACGGGCTCGGCACCCTCCGCCTGCTCGAGGCCGTCCGCATCCTCAAGCTGGAGCAGAAGGTCCGCGTCTACCAGGCCTCCACGTCCGAGCTCTACGGCAAGGTCGTCGAAGTCCCGCAGTCGGAGACCACCCCGTTCTACCCGCGCAGCCCGTACGCCGCGGCGAAGATCTACGCGTACTGGATCACGCGCAACTACCGCGAGGCCTACGGGATGTTCGCCTCCAACGGCATCCTCTTCAACCACGAGTCCGAGCGCCGCGGCGAGACCTTCGTCACGCGCAAGATCTCGCTCGCCGTCGCCAACATCGTCCACGGCCGCCAGGATTGCCTCTTCCTGGGCAACCTTTCCGCGCAGCGCGACTGGGGTTACGCGCCGGACTTCGTCCAGTGCATGTGGCTGATCCTGCAGCACCGGCAGCCCGACGACTTCGTCATCGCGACGGGCAAGATGTATACCGTCCGCGAATTCTGCACGCACGCCTTTCGCCGCGCCGGCATCGAGCTCGACTGGCGGGGCACGGGCGCCGACGAGAAGGGTGTCGACCGCAAGACGGGCAAGACGCTCGTCGCCGTCGACCCGCGCTATTTCCGCCCGACCGAGGTCGAGCAGCTCCTCGGCGACCCGCGGAAGGCCGTGCGCGAGCTGGGCTGGAACCCGCAGCAGACCTCCTTCGAGCAGCTCGTCCAGAAGATGGTCGACCACGACCTCCAGGCCGTCGCCCACGCCCACCGTTGATGGACCGCCGCGCGAAGATCTACGTCGCCGGCCACCGCGGGATGGTCGGGGCCGCCCTCGTCCGCGCGCTCCGCGCGGCGGGCCACGACCAGCTGGTCGTGCGCACCTCGGCCGAGCTCGACCTGCGCGATGGCGCCGCGACCCGGGCGTTCCTCGCCGCCGAGCGGCCCGACGTCGTCGTCATGGCCGCCGCGCGCGTCGGCGGGATCAAGGCCAACGCCACCGAGCCCTACGACTTCCTGCACGACAACCTGGCGATGGCGGTCAACGTCGTCGAAGGCGCCCGCCGGGCGGGCGTCCGCAAGCTGCTCTTCCTCGGCTCGAGCTGCATCTACCCGAAGCACGCCCCGCAGCCGATCCGCGAGGACTCCCTGCTGACCGGCCCGCTGGAGCCGACCAACGAGGCCTATGCCGTCGCCAAGATCGCGGGCATCAAGCTCTGCGACCACGCCCGGACCCAGCATGGGTGCGACTTCATCAGCGCGATGCCGTGCAACCTGTACGGGCCCGGCGACAATTTCTCGCTCGAGAAGTCCCACGTCCTGCCCGCGATGATCCGCAAGATGCACGAGGCCCGGCTCCGCGGCGACGCCGTCCTCCGCCTCTGGGGCACCGGCACGCCGCTCCGCGAGTTCCTGCACGCGGACGACCTCGCCGAGGCCTGCCTCCTCCTCCTCGACCGCTACGCCGAGCCCGGCCCGATCAACGTCGGCTCGGGCGAGGAGATCTCCATCCGCGCGCTCGCCGAATTGGCGGCCCGGGTCACCGGCTTCGCCGGTCGCCTGGAGTTCGACCCGGCCATGCCCGACGGCACCCCGCGCAAGCTCATGGATGTCTCCCGCATCCGCGCGCTCGGCTGGGCCCCGCGCATCTCCCTCGAGGAAGGCGTCCGCCGTTCCTACGAGTGGTACCTCGCGAACGCCGCCGAAGCGCGGAAGTGATCTCTCGCTCCGCACGGGAGGAGCCGCGATAGGGGCAGGGCCCGGTCGCCCAACCCTTGGCGCCGACATTCCGGAGCAACCGGAGGCCTCGCGCCCTCGCGCCCTCCATTCCTCGATTTCAAATGTCCTCCGTCACGCTCTGCATCCCCGCCCGCATCGCCTCCACGCGCCTGCCGCGCAAGGTCCTGCTCGACCTCGGCGGCAAGCCCGTCGTCCAACATGTCTGGGAACGGGCCCGGCAGGTCCGCCAGGCGGACCGCGTGGTCCTGCTCACCGACTCCGAGGAGGTCGCGACGGTCGCGCGTGCCTTCGGCGCCGAGGTGCTGATGACCGACCCGGCCTGTCCGTCCGGCACCGCGCGCATGGCGAGCGTGATCGACCGACTGCCCGGCGAGTTCTTCCTCAACGTGCAGGGCGACGAACCGTTCATCCAGCCCGAGTTGCTCGACGGGCTCATCGCCCGCTGGAAGGAGACCCGTTGCCCGCTGGTCACCGCGGTGTCGCGGATCGCCACCGCCGAGCGGCTGCTGGCCCCCAGCGTCGTCAAGGTCGTCCGCGCCGAGAACGGCGAAGCCATCTACTTCTCGCGGAGCCCGATCCCGCACCTGCGCGGCGTCGATCCCGCCGAGTGGGTCACCCGCCGCGACTACTGGGTCCACATCGGCGTCTACGGCTACGACCGCGCGACCCTCGCCGGCTACGCCCAACTCCGGGCCACCGAGCTGGAGGCGACCGAGTCCCTCGAGCAGCTGCGCTTCCTCGCCCACGGCAAGACGTTCCAGACCGTCGTCACCGATTACCACCCCGTCGCCATCGATACCCCCGAGGACCTCGCGGTCGCCCGGGGGATGGTCGGCGGCAAGTGAAGTCGATCCGTCGGTCGGTTGGTCCGTTGGCCGGAAAACCCAACTAAGCTGCTCCGAACGCAGGAACAGTCGCCGCCCTAACCGGCAAGCCGATGGCCAGCCACCGCCCCTTTGCCTTTCTGGCCAACGGGCCCACCGTTCAACCCATCAACTGTCACTTCCTACCATGACCACTCCGCTCCAATCCGCCCGCGCCCTCCTGCAGGCCGAAGCCGCCGCCCTCGGTGAGCTGGCCGCGCGTCTCGACGGCGCCTTCACCCGGGCCGTCGACCTCATCGCCGCGCATCCGGGCAAGGTCGTCCTCTGCGGCGTCGGCAAATCGGGCCTCATCGGCCAGAAGGTCGCCGCCACGCTCTGCAGCACGGGCACGCCGGCGATCTTCCTCCACGCGGCCGACGCGGTGCATGGCGACCTCGGCATCCTGCAGCCCGGCGACCCGGTCATCCTCATCTCCCGCTCGGGGTCGACCGCGGAGCTGGTGCGCCTCTTGCCGGTGCTGCGGGGCTTCAAGTCGCCGCTGATCGCCATCGTGGGCAACCTGCAGTCGCCCCTCGCGGCGCAGGCCGACGTGGTGCTGGACATCGGGGCGCGCCCGGAGGCCGACCCGCTGGGGCTGGTGCCGACCACGAGCGCGTTGCTGACCTTGGCCCTGGGCGACGCCCTCGCCGCGGCGCTCATGACGAAGCGCGGTTTCGGCGCGGCCGATTTCGCCCGCTTCCACCCGGCGGGCCAGCTCGGGCGCAACCTGCTGCTCACGGTGGGCGAGGCGCTGCAGCCGCTGGAGCGCTGCGCCCAGGTCGCCCCGGGGACGTCGCTGCGCGACACCGTGATCGCGATGACGAAGTTCCCGCTCGGGGCGGCCGTCATCCTGCAGCCGGATGGCGCGCTGGCCGGCCTCATCACCGATGGCGACCTGCGCCGGGCGCTCAGCCGCGGCGTCGACCTCAACGCGGCGACGGCGGGCGACATCATGACGCGCGATCCGATCCGCGCGCACGCCGCGATGCCGCTGGGCGAGGCGGCCCGCATCATGGAGGATCGCCCCTCCCAGATCTCGGTGTTGCCGGTGACCGCGCCCGACTCGCCGCGCTGCCTCGGCTTGCTCCGGATCCACGACATCTACCAGGCCGGCCTGGTCTGAGTCCCTTCCCGTGCCGATCGCTGCCTCCGCCGACCTCCGCGCCGCCACGACTTCCCGGGAATGGGCCGTCGGGGCGATCGCCGCGCTCATGCTCATCCTCGCCCCGTGGGGTTGGGGTGGGGTGGTGTTTTGGGTGGTCGCCGGCACGGCCGGACTCGGGGTCTCCGCCGTGATCGCGGCCTGGGGCGGCCGTCGCAGCCAGTTCCTGATGGCCGCCGTCTGGGTCGCCTGGGCCCTCGTCGCCGCGGCGCGGACCGCGACCGCCTTGCGCGGCAGCGACGAGCCCGGGTTGCTCCCGTTCGTGGCGCCGACCTTCAGCCTCGCCAACGATCCTTGGTGCGAAGCCTTGGCCTTCCCCTTGGCGGCGCTCGTCGGCCAGCTCGTCGCCGGGGTCTGCCTCCGCGAGCCGACCGCCTCCCCGCCCGCTTGGCCGCGGCTCCGCCGCTCGGTGCCCTTCTGGGCCGGGCTCGCCTTCGCCGCCTACGTCGCCCTGCAGATGGCGAACGCCTACGGCACGGTGGTCGAGCGCGACCTCTTCTGGCGGATCGTCCCCGAGGCGCATGTGGCTTGGCTGCCGGCGGGCCTGTGCTCCCCCTTGCGTTCCGACGTCGCCGACCCCGGCGCGATGAACGGCTGGCGGTTGCTGCTGATCCTCGGCGGCCCTTGGGCGCTCTTCGTCGCGGTGCGCGCCGCGGGCCTGCGCCGGCGCGTGCTCGTGGCCCTCGCCTGGATTTCCGTCGCCACGGCGGCGCTCTTCGCGGTCTGGGGTTACCTCAACCAGCCGAGCTATGGCACGATCCTCGGTTTCGCGATCCCGCGCGAGGCGCAGGTCTTCGGCACGTTCATCAACCGCAACCACGCCGGCGCCTACCTCTACCTCAACGCCGGTTTGGCGCTGGCCCTCGCCTGCTGGCACCTGCGTCGGGCCGGGGACCGCGCGGCCCAGGGTGGCCCGCACCTGGTCGCCGCGTTCGGGGCCGTCGTCCTGGCGTTGTTCGCCGCGCTGACCAACAGCATCGGCGCCGTCATCGTCGTCGGCCTGCTCGGGTTGGTGGTCGCGCCGTTGACCTTGTTCCGCGGTTACCGCGACGAGCGGGGCAAGGTCCGTCCGGGTGTGTGGGCGGCCATCCTCGCCACGGTGGCGATCGTCCTCGCGCTCGGCGCGGTCGCCGATTTCGGGAAATTGGCCGACAAGGCGAAGGGGAAGGCGGACCGTTACCTGCAGGCGGGGACCGACGATCGGGCGCCGCTCCGCGCCGCGACGTGGCGCATGGCCCTCGACCGGCCTTGGACGGGCTGGGGCGCCGGTTCCTACCGCTGGGTTTCCCCGGTCTATCAGGCCGACGAAAAGGCGCTGCAGGATGGGCAAGGGCGCCTGCGGGTCCGCGCCCTGTACGCCCACCACGATTGGCTGCAGCTCTTCGCGGAAGTCGGCCTCCTCGGCCTGGTGCCGCTGCTGGCCGCCCTTTACTGGTTCGGCCGCAAGCTCCGCGCGGCCTGCCGGACCGGCCATCCGGAGGCCTTGCCCCTCGCGGCGCTGCTGGTGCTCTTCGCCCTGCACGCCAGTTTCGACCTGCTCTGCTGGTTCACGCCCTTGCTCACCGTGCTCGCGTTGGTGGTCGCCGCCTTGGCCGCCTTCACCGAGCAGTCCTCCGCCGGTCGCGCCGCCGCGGTCGCGCCCTGACGCCGTCCCTTGCGCCAGCTCATCCAGCATCTCGGTTCCGGCCGGACCGAACTGATCGAGGTCCCGGCTCCCGGCCCGCGCCGCGGTCGCCTGCTGGTGCGGGCGCGGCGCTCGCTGGTCTCGCTCGGCACGGAACGCATGCTGGTCGAGTTCGGGCGCGCGGGCTGGTTGAGCAAGGCCCGGCAGCAGCCCGAGAAGTTCCGCGCGGTGCTCGCCAAGGTCCGGAGCGAGGGACTCCTCCCCACGCTCGCGGCGGTCCGCGGCAAGCTCGCCCAACCGATCCCGCTCGGCTATTGCCACGTCGGCGAAGTCCTCGCGGCGGGCGACGTCCCCGGCTTCGCGGTCGGCGACCTCGTGGTCTCCAATGCGCCCCACGCGGAGGTCGTCTCCGCCGATCCGGCCTTCGCCGCGCGCGTGCCCGCCGGCGTCTCCGCCGATCACGCCGCCTTCGCGCCGCTCGCGGCCGTCGCGCTGCAGGGCCTTCGCCTCGTCGCGGCGCGTCCCGGTGAAACGGTCGTGGTCATGGGGCTCGGCCTCATCGGCCAGCTTGCGGTCCGCCTGTTGCGCGCCCGCGGCGTCCAGGTCGTCGGCGTCGACCCGGATGCCGCGAAACTCGCCGATGCGAAGCGGGTCGGCGCCCTCGTCCCGTCCCCGGGCGTCCCCGTCGCCTCCCTGGCGCCCGGCGGCGCGGCGGGCGTGCTCATCACGGCCAGCACGTCTTCGGACGAACCCGTGAACCAGGCCGCGCGCCTCTGCCGTCGGCGCGGCCGCGTGGTCCTTGTCGGCGTGACGGGCCTGACGCTCAACCGCGCCGACTTCTACGCGAACGAGGTCTCCTTCCAGGTCTCGCGTTCCTACGGCTCCGCCGACCCGGCCGACCCCTCCTCGGCCCGCGCCAACTTCGACGAGGTGCTCGGGCTCATGGCCGCCGGCTCGCTCGACGTCGCCCCGTTGCTGACCTCGCGTCATCCGTTCGGCGGGGCGCCCGCGATCTACGACGACCTCCGTCGCCCCGGCGCCTATGGCCTGCTCATCGAGTACGCCGTCCCGGACCGAGCCCTCGCCCGCACGATCGCCGGAGCCGGCGGGCACGAAGCGCCCCGCTTCGGTGGGCTCGGGGTCATCGGCTGCGGCAACTTCGCCTCCCGGGTCCTCGTGCCGGCGCTGCGTCGCCTCGGCCGCGCGCCCGGCTCCTTCGCTTCGGCCCAGGGGCTTTCCGCCCGACGGCTGGCCGGCGATGCCGCGACGGCGACGACCGATGTCGCCGCGATGCTCGGCTATCCGATGCTCGAGGCGGTCTTCATCGCGACCCGCCATGATGAACATGGCGAACTGGCCCGCGCGGCGCTGCGCGCCGGCAAGTCCGCCTGGGTCGAGAAGCCGCTCGCGCTGACCGAAGCCGACCTCGCCGCGACGCTGACTGTCGCGCGCGCGTCCGAGGATTTCGCCGTCTTGGCCGTCGGCTTCAACCGCCGCTTCGCCCCGCTCGCCGTCCGCCTGCGCGCCGCGCTCGCGGCCAAGCCGGGGCCGCGGCGTTTCACGGTCGAAGTCAACGCGGGCCACCTGCCCGCCGACCATTGGGCGCTCGATCCGCGGCAGGGCGGGGGACGCATCGTCGGCGAGGCGTGCCACTTCGTGGACCTGCTGCGCTTCCTGGCCGGCAGCCCGATCGTCTCCGTCCGCTGCTTGTCGCGCGACTTCGATGGACAGGATGGCGGCTGTTTCGAGCTGGCGTTCGCCAACGGCGACGCCGCCGCGCTCCACTACCGTACGGACCTCCCGGCCCATCTGCCCAAGGAACGCATCGCCGTCGCCGGAGACGGTTGGTCGGCCGAGGTCGACAACTGGCGTTCGCTGCGTTCCACCAACCTACCGGGAGCTTCGGCCCGACCGGCCTGGCTCGGCGGTCCCGCCCCCGGCAAAGGCCATCGCGAAGCACTGGCCGCTTTCCTGGACGCCGCCCATCACGTTGCCCCACCGCCCATCCCGCTCGACGAGATCGAAGAAGTCTCCCGCTGGAGCATCCGGATGCAGGGCATGAAGGGGTCGCCCAACTGATCCATTCGACGGACCAAAGTCGCCTTCAGCCGCTCGGGCCCTCCCGTCCACTTTCCCTCTCCTTCGCATGCCCTCCCTCTGCGTCCTCGGCCTCGGCTACATCGGTCTTCCCACCGCTTCGATCTTCGCGACGAAGGGCCGTGCCGTGTTGGGCGTCGATGTCCTGCCCGAGGTGGTCGCCACGATCAACGAGGGCCGCATCCATATCCAGGAGCCCGACCTCGACGTCCTGGTCCGCGCCGCCGTCCAGTCGGGCAATCTCCGCGCCGCGGTCGCGCCGGCCCCGGCCGAGACCTTCATCATCGCCGTCCCGACCCCCTTCGTGCTGGCCCCCGACGGCGCCCGGCGGCCGGACCTCTCCTTCGTGGAGGCGGCCGCCCGCTCGCTCGCCCCGGTGGTGGCCGCGGGCAACCTGATCGTCCTGGAGTCCACTTCGCCCGTGGGCACCACGGAGAAGGTCAAGGCTTGGCTCGAGGACGAACTGCGGCGGATCGGCCGCGCCGTCCCCGGCCTGGTCTACGCGCATTGTCCCGAACGGA
>Ga0209358_10000430_pt1 | contig 36778 bp, 33 predicted proteins | sample LauGreFa1BDMLBSN_2_FD_187574 | JGI IMG/M metagenome (GOLD analysis project Ga0209358, IMG submission 187574) | Freshwater lake microbial communities from Lake Michigan, USA - Fa13.BD.MLB.SN (SPAdes) (version 2) | ecosystem: Environmental > Aquatic > Freshwater > Lake | place: Lake Michigan, USA... | reverse complement strand
GCATGCGGCACGGTGTGGCGAGCCGCGAATTGCTTTTCAAACTCTGCGACTTTCGGCCCCTGCGTCAGCCAGCCCGATTCAATCGGGCCGCGCACGGCCTGCCATTCTTCTTCGCCCATGGACGGCAATGCGATCTGGACGGTTCTTTTTTCAACGGTCATTCTGCGTGTTCCTGTCAGGCCGATTTTGCGCGGCGGGATTCAACTTCGGCCTTGTGGCTGTCGCGCCACGCGATCAACCGGCGCAGACCTTCCTCGAGATCAATACCGGCGGTAAACCCGATTTCCTTCGAGGCCCGCACCGGCGAGCCGACGCGGTTTCTCACCAAGGTTGCCTGCGAGCGCGGCGCATAATTGATCGGCTGGTTCGACCCCGTCACATTCAGGATCATCTCGGCCACTTCCTTGAGCGATGTCCGCTTGCCGGTGCCGACATTGTAGAACCGGTCAGTCGCCGTCGCGTTCATCGCGCACAGATTGGCCCGCGCACAATCTTCCACCGCGACGAAATCAAACGCTTCCGAGCCGTCACCCATAATCGTCGGCCCCTCGCCGCGATCAATCGCGTCGAGCATCTTCATGATCACCGCAATATACGCGCCGCGATAATCCTGCCGTGGGCCATACACATTCATGTAGCGAAGCCCGACATAATCGAGCCCGTAGCGGAAGTGATAAGCGCGCGCCATCGCCTCGCCGCAAATCTTCGTCGCGCCATAGAAATTCTTGTTGTTGAACGGATGATCTTCCGTCATCGGCTCTTCCACCGCATCGCCATAAACCGACGCCGACGACGACCACACAAGCCGCTTCACACCCGCCCGCACGCAGCCATCCAGCACGTTGAACATGCCCTTCACATTCACGTCAAAAGCGGTCCGTGGATATTCATGGCATTGCAGCAGCCACAATGCTGCAAACTGGAACACACCGTCCGCGCCCTTCAGCGCCGCATCCAGAATATCCGTCTGCGTGATGTCGCCGCCCGCCTCGAAAATCTTCACCCGCGGATCCTTCAGCGACCCGGCGAGGTTTTCCGTCGTGCCGCGCACGAAATTGTCATAAATCACGATCTCGCCGACATCTTCCTTCACCAGAAGATCCACCGCATGGGACCCGATCAGGCCCGCCCCGCCAATCACCACAAAACGCTTACCGCGAATATCCACCAGAAACTCTCCTAATTCATCAACACCAAACGCGAACCCGTTGATTCAGCGTATTTTTCTCCCGTCGCCTTGCAGATAAGCGATGCATCCAGCCGCTCGCCTGCCCGGCTCATCCAGCCCATCCGCCGCGCGGGAGTTCCCACCATCAGCGCATAGTCCGGCACATCCTTTGTTACCACCGCGCCAGCGCCAATCAGGCAATAAGCCCCTAGACTGTGCCCGCACACAATCGTCGCATTGGCCCCGATTGTCGCGCCTTGGCCGACAGGCGTCGACTTGAACTCCGCCTTCCGGCTCACATTCGCCCGCGGATTGATCACATTCGTGAACACGCAAGAAGGCCCGCAAAACACGTCATCGGCCAGCTCCACGCCTTCATAGAGCGACACATTATTCTGGATCTTGCAGCCATTCCCGACACGCACTTTCGGCCCGATCATCGCATTCTGGCCAATCGAACAATTCTCGCCAATCACCGTCCCCGCCAGAATATGGCAAAAATGCCAGATTTTTGTGCCACGGCCGATCACGGCCCCATCATCGACATAACTCGATACATGGATCAACACGCCAGGAAACCGGGGATCTTCTCTCATTTCAGCCATTAATCAGACGCCCTAACGGCAAAGGGATGAACAACGCCTGAACGAGGTGCAATCGGCTGGGTCCGGAACGCCGAAACAATCTCGATGGAAGGTCTGACTTCCACAAGACCGAACCCGTTACCAGCGAGAACTTCCTCATAAGACCGCGTATGGAGATCGGTAAATCCTTCCGAAAATTCCACTTCCTCGCCATCCACCGTGATTGACCGATAGGTCGTCTTCTTGCCCTGCACGCTTGCCGGCAGATCATTGCGATCCACCGACAGGAACCAGCTCACATTCGCCCGCTCGCACTCGATAAAACCCGCCGCCCGCTCTGGCGACCTGAGATGCGCAACATTGTTCTGCACCTTGCCGAATACAAAACTCAGCATATCGAAAAAATGCACGCCAATATTCGTCGCAACACCGCCGGATTTGGAGTCATCACCCTTCCACGATGCGTGATACCAACGCCCCCGCGACGTGCAATAGGTCAGTTCAACCGTGTGTTTCTTCGTCGAATTCCGGAATTTGTCACGCAACGCAATAATCGCCGGGTGCAACCTCAGCTGCAAAATCGAATAAATCCTCTTGCCCATATCGCGTTCAATCTCGGCCAACCCGTCAATATTCCACGGGTTGAGCACCAGAGGCTTCTCGCAAATCACATCCGCACCCGATCTCAGAGCAAAGCGGCAATGCGCGTCATGCAGATAATTCGGAGATGCAATCGATACATAATCTAGCCGCTCACCACGTCGGCGCAATTTGTCGACATGGCGGTCAAAGCGCTCGAACTCGGTGAAAAAATGCGCGTCGGGAAAGTGACTGTCGAGAATACCAACCGAGTCATTCGGATCATAGGCAACCACAAGGTCGCCCCCCGTATCCCGTATAGCCTTCATATGCCGCGGCGCAATATAGCCCGAAGCCCCGATCAGCGCGTATGTCGTCATGGTAATGCCCTGTTCGTGCCACTCAAAAGGGCCAAATCAATGATCTGTCCCGAATCCTGACTGTTCGATATCATTCCTATATCATCAGTTCGAGACCCTGAACAAAAAATCATGACCGAACCATGACGACGCGACGCGACCAAAATCTCGCGACTAGTGAACCGTAATCGCGTTCATACCCCTGTTCATCCTGCAGACAGCTTCATTGCAGTATCTAACTCGTATTGAATCGGGCACGGATGTTTTCCTCGGTTCTGATGAGGCAGTTTTGTAAATGACGTCCCCGCGATTACTCTTCCTTGTCACCGATGACCGCTATTTTATTTCTCACCGCCTCCCCATGGCGCGTGCGGCAAAGGCGGCAGGCTATGAAGTCCACGTCGCCACCCATATCAACCGTTTCGAGGACGCCATTAAAGCCGAAGGCTTCGTCCTTCACGAGCTCTCATGGGAAAAAGCGGGCCAAACCCCCTTTACCCTCGCCCGTGATGTCCTGATTATCCGCCGTCTCTATCGGTCTGTCCGGCCGGATATTATCAATCATGTTGCCCTCAAACCCGTGATCCTTGGCATGCTCGCCGCTTTCGGTCTCGGCATGGCGAAGGTCAACATCATTACCGGCCTTGGTTCCGGCTTTATCGGCCGTGACTGGAAGGGCCGAATCCTGAAATCGGTTCTCATCGCCGCCCTCCGGACGCTGCTGAACAGCAAGCGCACCGTTTCCGTCGTCCAGAACAGCGACGACCGCGAAACGCTGATCTCCATCGGCATCAATCCCGAAACAGTAAACCTCATCCTCGGCTCCGGCATCGACATCGACAATACCGAACCTCTTGCCGAACCATCGGGGCCCATCACCGTGGGCATCACCTCCCGCATGCTGGACGACAAGGGTATTCGTCCGCTCGTCACCGCTCAATCCAAACTGCAAGCCCGCGGCCTCGATATCCGCCTCCTCTTGGCGGGCGAACCTGACCCGACCAATCGCTCCACGCTGAGCGAAGCCGAGATGAAATCCTTTGCCGCAATGCCCGGAATTGAATGGCTCGGCCATATTGATAACGTCAAAACCGTGTGGGAACGCGCCCATATCGCGGCGCTCCCCTCCCGCCGCGAAGGTCTGCCGAAATCACTGCTCGAAGCGGCGGCCTTCGGACGCCCTATCATTGCCACCAATGTTCCAGGTTGCAGGGAAGTCGCCCGGCATGGCGAAAACGCCCTTCTCGTTCCCGTCGATGATGCCGCCGCACTCGCCCACGCCATCGAAACACTCGCCAATGATCGGGAATTGCGCGCACGTTTCGGTGCAAACGGACGTCGTGCGGTCGAAAATTGTTTTTCCTCCGCTGCAATCGGTTCCCAAATCGTCGAAATCTACACCAAACTTGCCCCACCCCCGCTTGATGCCCGCCAAGCTTCGCATTAAACCGCACCTTGACGCTCTGGAGATACGATCCTTGACCCATTCCCGAAAAATTGCCGTCATCGGCCTTGGCTATGTCGGCCTTCCTGTTGCTGTTGCCTTCGCCGAATCCGGCGTAGATGTCATCGGCTTCGATATTGATCAGCGCCGCATCTCGGAGCTTGGCTCCGGCCATGACAGGACGCTTGAGGTCGAGCCAAAACGTCTCGGCCAGCCCAATCTGAAATTCTCCGCCGACACGGAAACGCTGCGCAAGGCCGATTTCTTCATCGTCACCGTGCCGACGCCGATTGACGAAGCCCGTCGTCCGGATCTCACACCCCTTCTCCGCGCTTCCGAAACCGTCGGCAAAATTCTCAAAAAGGGCGATATTGTCGTCTATGAATCAACCGTCTATCCCGGCGCCTCTGAAGAAGATTGCATGCCCGTTCTTGAGCGCCATTCCGGTCTGAAAGGCGGCGTCGATTTCACGCTCGGCTATTCGCCCGAACGCATCAATCCGGGCGATCAGGTCCACCGCTTTGAAACCATCACCAAAGTCGTCTCCGGCCAAGACGCCGCAACCCTTGATATCGTCGCTGCCGTCTATGAATCGGTTGTGAAAGCTGGTGTCCACCGCGCGCCGACCATCAAGGTCGCGGAAGCGGCCAAAGTTATCGAGAACACCCAGCGCGATCTCAACATCGCGCTCATGAACGAATTGTCGGAAGTGTTCCAAGCCCTCAACATCAACACGATCGACGTTCTGAAGGCCGCTGGCACCAAATGGAACTTCCTGCCCTTCCGCCCCGGCCTCGTCGGCGGACATTGCATAGGCGTCGACCCCTATTATCTCACCTACAGGGCTGAAAAAGCCGGCTGCCATCCGCAAGTCATTCTCGCTGGTCGGCGCACCAATGATGCTGTAGGTCCCCGGGTCGCGCAGGAATGCGTCCGCATGCTCCTTACCAATGGTCGTGCCAATCCGTCCGTCACCATTCTCGGCCTCACCTTCAAGGAAGACGTGCCCGATATCCGCAACTCGAAAGTGTTTGATATCATTCACGCTTTCAAGAGCTTCGGCATTTCCGTCCAGACCCATGACCCGATGGCTGAACCCGCCGAGGTCGAGCATGAATTCCATATCAAGCCGTCACAGTTTGACCAGCTCAAGCCCGCCGACGCCGTCATTCTGGCGGTCCCCCATGCGAGTTACCTCAAAGAGGGCTGGCCGATGATCCAGAAATTGCTGAAGCCCGGCAGCACCATCGTGCTCGATGTCAAAGGCGCGTTACCATCAGCAACAAAGCCGACAGATCTGGTGTCCTGGAGCTTGTAGAAAACATTCATATTTCTGAAACAAATTTGTCCTAAACAACGGTCAAGTACAGTCAAAGAATTAATTTTAGTAATTGTTTATGAGTTCATTGTTCCTTCTTGAAAAGTATTGGCGACGGGTTCGCCCTTGGCTGGCAATTATAACACTTCTTAGTGTGACGAGTGTCGCCGTCACTATTGCGAAAAGCAGCAACGCATCGATTGTGCGCCCATTGCCCTATCCGTTCAGCCATGTCGTCAGTTTCAGCGATGATGCCGACGAGTTGCGTCCCTGGCACGGCGTCGCTATGCACCGCGTGATGAACGAGGAACTCGGCCTGAACGTCTCCGACTCGATCTGGCCATCGGGTACAGATCGCCTCTCGTCGATTTTTCTCGGCCCGGACGCATTGAACCGCTCGCCATCCCTTGTCGATAATCTCCCAGCCTATGCCCTTCTGCTGCGGGAATGGCACCGCGGCAATATCGATCATTTCCATGGCTGGCACGAGGATAGCGTTTACCGGCTCCGCAATGCGTTCGAACCGCACATCCCGCTTGCCTCCATTAGCACGACCGTCATTCTGCCGCCTGTGCAATCCTTCTTCGCGACCCAGCAGCGTCACAATGTCCGGATTTATTTCACCGCAGAGCCGCCCGTCGATCTCTCGGTCACGCTCATAGAGTCCTCGGGCAGACAACTTCACTTCCCGCCGGAACAGGTCAAACGCGCAAAGTCCCTCCAGTTACAAGCCAGCGCCTCATCCGCAATGGTCGAAGTGTTGATCCCGCAAGATGACACAGCCCTGCCGCCTGTTGCCCTCAACGCCGCGCTTATCGCCAACATAGAGTTGAAGGCCCCCTCTTGCGCGAAAGGATGCGACATCGCGATCCTCCGCGTCGAGCGCGATGATTTCAGCCGCGAAACCGTGCAGCACCAACTCCCCGTTCTCGAAAGCTGGAATATCCGCCCCGCACTACTCACCTCCCATGGTGGCACAACGCTACTTCAGGATTTCGGCGTCAAAGGTAAATTCTACGAAGTTCCGCGTGAGCAAGGCACCATATTCACCGACCCCGCCGTTGTCGTCCGCCGTCAAGCCGAGGCCGACCAGAAACAGAGCCACGCCTATCACGCCGATTTGCTCCAGCGCCTTGGTGTCGCGGGCGTCTGGTCCTATTTCCCCGCCGATCCCTCGCACTATTTCGGCCCGCTCAAATCGGATGCCAAGCGCCCTTTGCCGCCGCTCACCAAGACCTATGAAGGCCTTTACAACGTCCCCCGATCCACTGTCGGCAATTACGACCGCACCTCCGCCGACACCTTCGCGCGTGATGTCGCACCCTTCGTTCCGGGCTTGAGCGAGGCGCAGCGAAAGGCACTCTATTGCGGGCAAAAGTGCGACAGCGCGCAAGGCGATGCTCTTGGTCTGCTCGTTGCCTCAAGCCTTCAACTGATCCGGCACGGCGATCATGTCGAGCATTTCTGGTACACGCATTTTGGCTCGGCAGGCTCGGATTTCCTTCATACGGTCGCTAATCCCTTCACGCCCGCTGTCCTCGATTGGCTCCGCCAACTCTCCAATCAGGTCTATAATTTCGACGGCACTGTTCCCGCAAACCAACGTGTCTGGTCTCCCCCCGCGACCACATGGCTGCGCTACCAGATGCTCCGCGCCCATATTCAGGACCAACTGACCGTCTCGTCCGATGGCAACAAGATCACCATCCAGTCATGGCGGGACCCCGTCACCGGCCAGACTATTCCGGACCTCCATTCCGGCACCCGCGATCTGCACGGCCTCACCCTCTATGTCCGCTCGCCCGATCTCGCGCGCATATTCGTTGACGGCACCGAAATCCGTACCTTCACCCGCAATCCGCCCGATGAAACCGGCCAACCCTCGATCACGATTGTCGATGACAATTCCCCGACCACCATCATCGATAGCGTCTCATTGGCCGACAAGGGCGATGTCACCATGACTGCCGGCAGCTATACCGACACGCGAACAGGCGCCGACACGCCGGAACTTCGCAGCGGCTTTATCAGCCTCACTGCCGACAGCAACGGCGACGCAAAGCTCGTCTTCAAACCGTCCCGCCTCGATCTCTATAATTCCACCCATCTTCATGTCGCCTATCGCCGCGCAACCGGCACAACAAAACCCGGCCAGATGACACTCTCCCTCCGCATGGAAGACGGAGACGATGTCGTTTTGCGCGAAGGCGATGCACCTCTCTTTGAAGCCTCCACCGCAAGTCAATGGCTCATTCCTCAGGCCGGATTCGGGACCAACTGGAAGCATGTCACCTTGGACACCGCCCAACTCACATGGCCGGAAATCCGCGCGACCGATACCGCATGGAGCCGCCCGCCGCTCCCCATCGGCCGCGTGAAAAGCATCACACTTTCCCTCGAAAACGCCGCGCCCGGCACCATACTCGATCTCGGCGATCTCGAAATCCTGCGCCCCATGGGCAATGGCGGCGCTCCCGACCGGCGCAAACTCGTCGCCGGCCGCGTAGCCGACGCCCTCAATATCGGCCTCGCCAACATCACCGTGGAAGCACACTCCAACACTGTCGGTCTGATCCGCACAAAGACCGATCAAGACGGCCTGTTCGCCTTCCGCCGACCCAAAGGCGAGCGCCTCGCGATCCGCGCAAAAATTGGCAGCCAGTCCTGCGCGATCCAGCAGGGCCGCCTCGTCGAAATCAGCAAGGATGAAGCCGAGTTTGACATCAATGCCGGCGATTGCGACGTCAAAATATCAGCGCGCTGAGCTCTCCGGATTATCAGTAGCGCCCAAACCGGCTACTTCAATTCAGGGCGCAACCAGAGCGCGAAACTCCCCGTCTGCGTCGCGCTTTCCGCTCTTGCTCACTCTACGGAATATTGCTTAACTTGCCCCGTCATAATCAAACTACAAACGGGGAGGTTATACCAGTGAGTGCAATCAAATCAGGGTCAATCAAAACCAATGACGGCGTCCGCATCAATTATTTGGAGGCCGGCTCAGGCAATCCGCTCGTCATGGTTCCCGGCTGGTCGCAGACCGCCGAACAATTCAAACACCAGATCAACGGCTTGAGCGACAAATATCGCGTTATCGCGGTCGATATGCGCAGCCACGGCCAATCGGAAAAGTCCGCCCGCGGCATGCGCATTTCACGCCTCTCGAAAGACCTTCACGATCTCCTCCTCGCGCTTGATCTGAAAAACGTGACGCTGCTCGGCCACTCCATGGGGTGCTCGGTCATCTGGAGCTATGTCGATCTCTTCGGAACCGACCGGATCGCGAAATTCGTGTTCGTCGATCAAGGCGCCTTCCTCACCGCAAATCCGAATTGGGATGATCAGGCCAAGCAGGAATTCGGCGCGCTTTTCGATGCCCCATCGGTGGTCGCCACCGCCAATGCGCTCTCGGGGCCCGATGGCGTCCCGACAACCCATGGCTTCATCGGCGGCATGCTCACCTCCGCGATTTCCGCCGAGGACAAAGCCTGGATTATTGCAAAAAACCTCGAAATGCCGCGCGATCACGCAGCTGACCTCCTCTATAATCACTGCCATCAGGATTGGCGCGACATTATCCGCAGCATCAACTTGCCAACCCTTGTCATTGGTGGCCGCGTCAGCCTGATCCACTGGAAATCGCAGGAATGGGTCGCAAACCAGATCAAGGGCGCGAAACTCGAAATCTTCGAGGAAAATGAAGGCGGCCAGCACTTCATGTTCATCGAGGGCGCCCAGAAATTCAACAAAATTGTCGCCAACTTTATCGGCTGACCGACCTCGCAACAAACAAAAGGCCGGGATTTCCCGGCCTTTTTCTTTTCTCATCACAAACTTGCGCTCAGAGCTGCACGCCCTTTGTCAGCGCTCCGTCGATCACGAGATTTGTTCCCGTTGTGAATGACGAGGCTGGGCTCGCCAGAAATACGACGCCGCGCGCCACTTCTTCCGGCGTTGCCATACGCCCCGTCGGATTCAGCCCCAGCGCGGTCTTGAACAGATCGGGCAGATTGTTCTCGATATATTGCCAGACACCGCCCTCGAAATAAACGTTCCCCGGCGACACCGAATTCACCCGGATCATTTTCGGCGCGAGCTTCACCGCCATGCCATGCGCATAATGGATCAACGCCGCTTTGAACGCGCCATAGGCCGGCCCCGTAAAATCGATCTCGCGCCCCGACACGCTGGAAATCACCGTGATCGACGGCGCCTTCGATTTCTCGAGATACGGCAACACGGCATTCACCGTCCGCACCGTATGCAGCATGTCGATCTCGAATTCCTGCCGCCACGCATCCTCATTATCCTCGACGGCGAGCGCCGACACATTCGCGACAACGATATCGATGCCGCCCATCGCCTTCGCGCTCGCCGCAATCCAGCTTTCAAGCGCAGCCTTGTCACCGACATCAACCGCCTGTCCGAACACGGTCACACCCTTGGCCTTCAGCGCCGCAGACGCCTCGTCAACGCCCTTCTGGTCGCGTGCGCAAAAAGCGACATGCGCCCCGTCCGCCGCAAAATAATCCGCGCAGCGCCGGCCAATGCCCTTGCTGCCGCCGGTGATGAGTACGCGTAACCCCTTCAATCCCAAATCCATCGTCGCGCTCCCTTCCAGATAGTTGATCAGACGTTCAAACCAGATATTCTTTCAGTATCGACGCCCCGAGCGTATATTTCGGATCGACCATGTTCCCGACACGGACACGCCCCGCTTGCGTTGCAAGAAAATACGCTTCCACCTCGTCATAGCCATAATCGGACACCATCCACCGGACGAGATCGCGATACGCAATCCGCGCCGCATCCTCCATCGGCCGGGCGCTGCCCACCGACATGATCATGCTCTCCGTTTCCAGCCGCACACCGGGAATGGCCCATGATTTGATCAGATCAACCTGAATCGTCGCCGTCGCCGGCATTTCAACCGCGACGCCGCACAATTCGCCGTCGCCCTGGCGGGCATGGCAATCCCCGAGATAGAGATAGGCCCCCGCGAGCTGAACCGGAAAATAAATGATCGCGCCGGGCGCAACATCCGGCAAATCCATATTGCCACCCCAATAATCGGGCTGGAGCGACAGCACAGCCTCGATCTCGGGGCTGACGCCGAGCGTGCCGATAAACGGCTCGTAAGGCAATGTAATGCGCTTGTTGAACACGACGCCCTTGGTCGTCACATTCATCTTCTTCACCACTTCGGGCAGCGGCTTGTTCAGCATCGCGGTCGTTGATGTCCCCACCAACCCGCCAAATTCCGGGATCAGCGCCGTCGTCCCCACAGGTTGCGGGCCGCGCGGTTCGATCGCGTGAATATGCACCGCAAGCACATCGCCCTTCTCCGCCCCCTTGACGAAGATCGGCCCGTTTTGCGGGTTCACATACGGAAAATTCAGCTTCTTCGACGGCAGGTCCTTGACGGTCTTGATCGCACCGTTGAAAGCGTCCCGCGTTTCCGCGACAACGACATCACCGGGGTTGATCTTGAGCACCGGCTTCGCATAGGGCCCATACACATAATTGTAAGCCCCCTGCTTCTTCTCGGTCAAAGAATGCGTCTTGCCAGCCTCGCCACCGGCAACACCACGACGCCCCATATAGGACTTTGAAATCCAGGACATAGCTTCCCCCTGTCGATCGAAACACGCCTCACATAAAGTGCCACTCCGGCCGTCAAACGTCCAACGACATTTTAGAAGTAAGCGACACCATTATCCGATGCAAAGAAATGCCAGCGACCCGTATCAAATGTCAGATGACAGGTCTCGCCCATAGCACCCGTAAAATCAGGGTTCGTCTTCACCAATAATTGCGCATTCTTCAGATCGACATTGACCAGCGTGTCGCCACCAAGCGGCTCCGTCACCTTGATCGTCCCGGCTACGCTCTCGACCGTCGATTTCCCGCCAATCGAAATCTGGTCTGGCCGGATTCCCATGCGCACGGAAGTCCCGCGCAACGCCCCGCGCAGCAACGCGGATTGCGCTTCCGAAACCATCTGACGGAAAGCCGGGTGCACAAGAACAAACCGGCCACCTTCTTCAACCAGTTCGCAATCGAAGAAATTCATCGGCGGCTCGCCCACGAAGCCCGCAACCCACTCATTGACGGGGTGATTGTAGATTTCCTGCGGTGTCCCGAGCTGTTGCAGGACGCCATTATGCATGACGGCGATCCGGTCTGCCATCGACATGGCTTCCAGCTGGTCATGCGTCACATAGATCATCGTTGTGCCGAGACGGCGCTGCATCAGTTTCAACTCACCACGCATACGGGCGCGCAACTTCGCATCCAAATGCGCAATAGGCTCGTCGAACAAGAACAGTTTCGGCTCGCGGACAATCGCGCGGCCAATCGCCGTGCGCTGCTTCTGCCCGCCCGAAAGCTCCATCGGCTTTCTTTGCAAAAGATGTTCGATCTCGAGCATCTCTGCCGCGAAGGCAATCCGCTTCTTGATCAAATCCTCGCTGCTGCCCCTCAGACGCAGCGGGTTCGCCATGTTCTCGTACACCGTCTTGTGCGGATAGAGCGCATAATTTTCGAACACCATCGCGATATCGCGATCCTTCGGCTCGAGATCATTCACCCGCATATCGCCAAAATGGATGTCGCCGGCGGAAATATGTTCAAGCCCCGCCAGCATGCGCAAGGTCGAGGATTTTCCGCAACCGGATGGTCCGAGAACAGAGACGAACTCGCCGTCTTCGCAGTGAATGTTCAGGTCTTTCACGGCAACAGTCTTGCCGTAATATTTCCAGACATTGGTGATTGTAACAGAAGCCATGTGAAAGGACCTTTCGTGCTTACTCTACGACTATTCGCGGACTGCGCCCATGGTGAGGCCAGTCACAAGATAGCGACGGATCAATAGACCGAGGAACATCATGGGCACCGTCGTCACGACGCCGGCGGCCATAATACTGCCCCATTGGATATTCTGCGGTTGAACGAGTTCTCGTGTTGCCGGAGGCAAAGTCTTGGCGCCACCGGATCCGATGATCGATGCGAACAGGAAGTCATTCCATGCAAACAGAACACACAGAACAATGAAGGCACCGATTCCCGGCGCTACCAGCGGCAGGATCGCCCGGAACGCCTGAAAGCGCGTAGACCCGTCGACCATTGAAGCTTCTTCGATCGCGAACGGCACGTTGTCGAAAAAGCCTTTCAAAATCCAGATCGCGAACGGCAGGTTGAACGTCGTGTAAGCAAGGATCAAACCTGTCCGCGTCCCGATGAGGTCAAACCCGCGGAAGATCGCATAGAGCGGCACAAGAACCGCCACGACCGGCGCCATACGGGTCGAGATAATCCAGAAGAAAAGATCCCCCTTGCCACGAAAATCAACGCGCGACAGCGAATAAGCAGCCATCGACCCCAAAACGACTGACACAACCGCCGAGCCACCTGCGGCGATAATGGAGTTCATCAAATAGGTCGAAAAGTCGAGGTTATAGAACAGGTTGTAATAGTGCTTCGTCGTAGGTGCAAAATCGAAAAACAGTCCGATCTGCGAGAACGCACCCACCGGCGGCAATTGAAACGCCGCCAACAAATCCTTGAACGACGATACGAACATCAGAAAGAGCGGCAGAACGGTCCAGACCAGGTAAAAGGCCAGAAAGATGACGATCACGACGTTCAATAATCGGGATAGCGGCGTCTTGTAAGTAACAACGTCACGCGATGCCATGACTTCAGCTCCCCATATCGGTGCGTTTGCTGGCCGGGCCTTCAAAGACACGCACGAGCAATTTGCAAAGAATGATAGTTACGATCAGCAAGGTGAGCGCGATTGCTGCACCTCGACCCAATTTGAAAAATACGAACGAAACGTCAAACAAATAGACCGGCAACACTTTGGTCGACTCGGCAGGCCCGCCACCGGTCAATGCCAGAATCACATCGATGAAGCGGAAATTATCCATGAACCGCAGCATGATGCCGATCAGCAGGAAGGGGTAAATATTCGGCAGCGTGATCGCGACGAAGTTGCGGAATGCACTCGCACCATCGACCATATTCGCCTCAAGCTGGTCCCGCGGAACGCGCTTCATACCGGCAAGCGTAATCAGCGTGATCAAGGGCGTCCATTGCCAGATATCGACAATAATGAGCGCAGCCATTGCGGTATCTGTTGATCCGATAATCGAGGTTTCACCCAGAATCCCGAGGCTTTGCAGGAGCCAATGATACCAGCCGAAGGTCGAATTGAAGAGGTAATACCAAACCAAACCTGCAATCGCTGGCGCCATCATCATTGGCATCAGGAAGACCGTCACGAGAATGTTTTCAAAGCGGTGACCGTTCAGGATGACCGCGAGCAGAACTCCGATAGCAATCTCGAAGAACATACAAAACGCACTATACTTGAAGAGCAGACCCCAGCCGATCCAAAACTTGTCGTCAGTGAGCAATTTTTCAAAATTTTTGAGCCCGACGAACGTATCTCCGGCAGAACTTCCAACATTGTGCAGGCTCATCCAGATGAGCCAGAAGAAGGGGTAGATGGAGATGGCAGCCAGCACGATCAGTGCCGGCGCCATCAGCCAGAAGTAGTAACTGCTGGAAGGCTTAACATTGAATACCTGCGGCAAATAATCGAGGACTTTTGCTCCGTCGACGTACCGAACGGCACCTTCCGGTGCAGGAGATATATTCTGTGTCATGACCTATCCAGCCGTTACCTGTGTTGTTTAGATACTGTTACTCAGTACCATGCGATATCTGAGACGATCAGATGTCGTTCGCGTTGTCAGTCTGCTTCTTGATCGCGTTGCAAGCTTCTTCTGGTGACTGTTTACCAGCCACGCATTTCGAGAGTTCGGCGGCAAGGATCTTGTGGTATTCGTTGACTTCAGGAATTTTTGGTCCGAGCACGAAGTTCGGTGCCTTGATTCCGAAATCATAAACGGCCTCGAAGGTGAGAGCGTTCGGCATTTTGGTTGGGCGCTTGCGCGCTGCAACCACATCTGGCTCCGCAAGAACGGACTTACGGGTTGGCGTGCCGCCAAGACCCGAAAGAACGCTGTACTGCAACTTCTTCGACACCGCGTGGGTCGCGAAGATGAAGGCTGCGCGCTGAATGTCTTCCGAAGCGTTCTTGTTGATTGCAATGCCGCCAATGCCACAATTCGTGCCATTCACAGCCTTGCCGCCATTCTTGATCCATGAAGCTTCACCGAGCGGGCAAGGTGCGTAAGCGGTCTTGCCACCGGAGGCCTTCGAAGTCTTCTCGTCTTCGACCGATGCCGCAAATTCATGATACTGAACCTGCATCGCGATCTGACCTGCCTGGTACACCGAGTTCAATTCGAGCGTACCATTCGCCAGATTGTCAGGGTGAGACACGTCGGACATCGCCTTGAACTGCTTCATCATCTCAACCGATGTCGCATCGCCCCAATTGGTCGGGCCAGGCGTCTTCGAGCCGAGAACGTCGTCGATGTTGAAGTCCTGCCATTGGCCATGCGAATACATCAAGCGCTGGATGTCGAGCTGTGTCGTCCAGGCGAATGTTCCAAGATGCTGACCGTAGCCATAAGGCACGTCCTGTCCGGCCTGCTTCAACTTCTTGAAGAAGGTGGCGTAGTCGAGAACGTTCTTCCAGGTGGTCTTCGCGGTGAATTCCATCCGGTATTTATAGTCCTTCTCGAAGTCCTTCGAATATTTCTCGAAGAGATCTTGACGGTAGAAGGTGCAAGCGACTGCTGCGTCGTATGGCAGAGCAACGATCTTGCCCTTTTCATACATCGAGCCGCACGCATCGAGGAAGTTGTCGAACCAGACATCCGCGCCGTAACCATCCGGATCCTGCGGAAGCGTGTCGTCCTTGATGAACTTTGTGAAGTCCACGCAATAGTCGGCAAGCGCTGCGCCGATCGGCTTGTCCTGCGAGTAGAACACCGGGAAGTCGGCCTTGCCGCCCTTAACATCGATGCCAACCTTCTGGTAAACGACCGGAAGATCGTCCGTCAGAACTTCAACAGTGATGCCGGTTGCGTCATAAAAATCCTTGATCTTGTCGCGGATGGCGAAAGACGGAGGCGTGTTTTCCGACATGAACACCAGCTTCGAGCCGGCATATTGCTTCATTTTGGCTTCTTGCGACGACGCAGCCTGGACGGGCGTGCGCATGATCATCGAATTCAGGCCAACCGCAAGCGACCCAGTTCCGAGAGCAGTCGCCGCTCCGCCGCCGAGTTCAAGAAACTTCCGTCGCGATATCGAGTTGTAGATAGCATTCTTTGGCACTTGAAACATAGAAATCCTCCCTAAATCATGACGAATAAACGCCAAGCGCAACACGACCCGTCTCCTCGGATGTGTGGGATGCAAGCTTGACCAAACATCGCCCGGCTTGCGGCACACTAATGTCCTAGCAGGTCTACCCAAGGATAAAGGCAAGCGCTGTGCCATTTGCTAAAAAATCAATCCTTGACGAATACGCCAAGTTTTCGCCCCCTGTTCAAAATCAGCAACCGGAAACGATGCATTTTTCTATATTTTTTACTATTTTTCCTTGCGACAGATGTTGCATCTGTGCGCCACACCTGTGGCACATCAAGAGCGCGTGTGGCGTTCTTTCCACCTCCCGCCAAATCTTGCTTGACGGCGGGCAAAAGATCGCGAGACTAGATATGGATACACGACACAACCGTCTCGAGAGGCGCAATGCCATCAGATTTGTCGACCCACGTCGAAGAAGTCCACAGCCTGAATTGGGGCGGTGCAACAAATCGCGACCCGCTCATCCGCGACTCGTGGAACCGCTGCCTCAACGATTACCGCATTGATCCGGCGGATTTGAGAAAAGCCAATATCCTCACTGATCATCAATTGCACCATCACCGTGACGCGATGGAGGAATTGCTGCGTACCGCCCGCTTTGGCGTCGAGGCCCTCTATCGCCAGGTGTCGAGCCTCGGCTATGTCGTCCTGCTCACAGATGGCGACGGCATCACCGTCGACTATATCGGCAATGACTCGCTAACCCCCTATTTCCGCAGCGCAGGCCTCTATCTCGGCGCCGACTGGAACGAGAGCCGCGCCGGCACCTGCGCCGTCGGCACCTGTATCGCCTCGCAAACAGCGCTCACTGTCCATCAGGCCGACCATTATGTCGGAACCCATATTCCCCTCACCTGCACCGCAGCCCCCATCTTCAACGCCGATGGCAGACTGTCAGCGGTCCTCGATATCGCGGCCCTCACCTCGCCCGAGGAGAAGTCCAGCCAGCACCTCGCTCTGCAGATCGTCAAGAATTTCGCCCATCAGATCGAAACCGCCAATCTGATGCTGAATTCGCGCCGCAACTGGGTGATCAAACTCTGGTCGCGGCAGGATTTCGCCAGCGTCGAAACCGAATACGTCATCGCCCTTGACTCCGAAGGCGCGATCATCTCGATCAACCAGGCTGCCCTCCATCTCCTCGCCAACGAAATCGGCGGCGACTGGCGCCATGCCGACCTCATCCGCGGCCGCTCCTTCAGCGACTTTTTCGAATGCGATATCGACGCCCTCACAACGTATGTGAACTCCACACTGATCGAGCACAACGTCATCCGCATGGTCCGCAGCCGCACGCCGCTTTTCATTCAGGTCGTCGCACCCGTCAATGTCCGCATGCGCGCGCAACCCATCGAGCGCCCGGCAAAAGGCCTTCCGGCACCGCTTCAGGCTGTCGCCGGCGAGGATGAAACATTGCTCGCGAGCCTCGACAAGGCCGCCCGTCTCGTCAGCACCGATATCAGCTTCCTGTTGCAGGGCGAAACCGGAACCGGCAAGGAATTCCTCGCCAAGGCGCTCCACGCCTCCAGCCTCCGCTCCGAAAAACCTTTCATCCCGATCAATTGCGCAGCACTGCCGGAAACGCTGATAGAAAGCGAATTATTCGGCTACGAGCCCGGCACCTTCACGGGCTCCAGCGCCAAAGGCAAAAAGGGTCTCATCCGCGAAGCCGATGGCGGAACGCTCTTCCTTGATGAAATCGGCGATATGCCGCTCGCGTCCCAAACGCGTCTTCTGCGCGTTTTGTCAGAGCGCGAAATCACCCCCATCGGCGCCACACGTCCCCAACCTGTCAATGTCCGCGTCATCGCCGCGACCCATTGCGATCTCGTCCAGCGGATTCGCGACGGCCAATTCCGCGAGGATCTCTATTACAGGTTGAACGGCGCGATCATTCGCATGCCAAGCCTGCGCGACAGGTCAGACCAACGCTGGCTCGTCGACATGATCCTCGCCCAGATCGGCAAACCCAAAGGCAGAACGCTCGCCGTCTCCGACGAGGCCTTTGACGTCATCAAAGCCTATTCATGGCCCGGCAATATCCGTCAACTCGTCAATGTCCTGCAATATGCCGCTGCAGTCGCGACAGGAGACGAGATTCTGGCTGATGACCTGCCGGAAATCCTGTTGCCAAATACGTCCCTTGCGCTGCAACCCGCCTCGCATCTTCGCATCGACGTCCCAGACGATCTGCCCGAAGCTGCCAGTCTTCGCCACACATTACGGCAGAACCAATGGAACATCTCGGCCGCCGCACGCAGTCTGGGCGTTGACCGTACGACGCTTCACCGACGGATGCGCCGCTTCGGCATCGAAATCACGATGACCGACAAATAAATCACCTTTTAGCGCGCCGTTAAGCCCGTCGTGCACGCTGCTGCACTTTGCCCTCTGGCATAGCTCTTGCCCTTGTCCGTCGGACATCATCCAACATAAGGATCAAACCGATGGCCACGGACACCAAAGCCGAACTCTCAGCAATGCACGGTCGCTTTGCAACATTGGGCAAAGCCATCCCGGGCACGATGGGCGCATTCCAGAAACTCATGGGCGAAGCCAGCAAGGATGGCGCCCTTCCCGCAAAATTCAAGGAATTGCTCGCGGTCGCCATTGCCGTCCATCAGGGGTGCGGCGATTGCATCAATTTCCACGTTTCCAACGCGAAATCGCATGGCGCGAGCCGCGAGGAACTCGCCGAAGCCCTTGGTGTCTGCATCGAAATGGGCGGCGGTCCGGGCGCCGTTTACGCCGCCCGCGCGCTCGCTGCTTTTGATGGCCTTTGAGGTCCAAGCTGGTGCATGAAGGCACTCCCGCACTCATGCATCAGCAGCACACCACACCGGCCCGAATACGCCACAGATGTGGCACGACTGACGCCACATCTGTTGCAAAATACCACCGGATAAAACGCGATTTTAGGCAAAATCAGTAAATTTTGACCTTGAACGAGACATTTTTCAGCCTTTCCCCAATGGCACACTCTTTGCTCCACCTTTTCACAGGCTCTCCACTGTAGTTTGAGATGCATTCATGGCTCCGCTTGTAGGAATTATCGCAAATCCTGTTTCCGCCAGCGACATTCGGCGCGTGGTGGCGAATGCGTCAACGCTTCAGGTCACCGACCGGGCCAATATCGTGTTGCGCGTTCTCTCCGCACTTGCCTCCTGCGGCATCACCAATGTCCTGATGATGCCGGAGAAGAGCGGCATCCGGCGCCACATTAATCGGGCCTATGAGCGCGCTGCCAATCTGAAGGAAGACATCTTCCCGCAATTGAACCATATCCGCATGGATATTACGTCCACGGTTGAGGATACCTTGCTCGCAACCCGGAAAATGCGCGAGGCCGGCTGCGCCGCCATTGTCGTTCTGGGCGGCGACGGCACCCACCGTGCGGTCGTCTCGCAATGCGGGGACATTCCGATTTCGGGTATTTCAACGGGCACCAACAACGCATTCCCCGAACATCGCGAACCGACGATCACGGGGCTTGCAACCGGCTTGGCCGTCAGCGGAAAAGTCCCGGCCGACATTGCCTTTCAATCGAACAAGCGCATCGACATCCAGATCGGCGACGCGATCCGCGATATTGCGATTGTAGACGTCGCCATTGTCACCGAGCGTTTTGTCGGCGCAAAGGCGCTCTGGAAGCCGGAAAATTTCCGCGAACTCTATGTCACCTTCTCCGATCCCGAAGTTATCGGCATGTCCGCGATTGCAGGATTGCTCGAACCTGTCACCCGGGACGATCCCGACGGCCTCGTCGTCAAGATTGTCCCGCACCATGAAGCCAAGACAATTCTCAAAGTCCCGTTTGCGCCTGGTATCATCGGCCCCATCGGCATCGGCTCATGGCAAAGAATGAAAGCCGGCGTTCCGGCGAAGCTTGATTTGCCAGCGGGCACGATCGCGCTTGACGGAGAGCGCGAACTGGCTTTCGATCAGAATGACGATGTGTCGATCACACTCGTCAACAATGCGTTCAGAACGATTAACGTGTCTGCAGTGATGCAGTACGCGTCAAGAAACGGGTTGATGCGGACTTAGCGCAGCAATCACTCAAGCGAGCCAATGAGCTTCAAAAAGGAGGAAATATCGATGAGCAACAATCCATTCCCACTTCCGAAGGAAAAGCTTCTGGAGGCCTACACAAAGATGAAAACGATTCGCGAATTCGAGGAACGTCTTCACGTCGAATTCGCCAAGGGCGACATTCCGGGCTTCGTGCATCTTTACGCCGGCGAGGAAGCCTCGGGCACCGGCATCATGATGCATCTCGAAGACAAGGACCGGATCGCATCGACCCATCGCGGCCACGGCCATTGCATCGCCAAGGGCGTCGATGTCAACGGCATGATGGCAGAGATTTACGGCAAGGTCACGGGTTCCTGCCGCGGCAAGGGCGGCTCCATGCACATTGCCGATCTGTCAAAAGGCATGATGGGCGCAAACGGCATTCTCGGCGCTGGCGCACCGTTGATTTGCGGCGCGGCTCTGGCGTCGAAATACCGTGGCGATGGTGGCGTGGGCATTACCTTCTTCGGTGACGGCGCGTCGAACCAGGGCACCGTGCTCGAGAGCATGAACCTCGCAGCCGTCTGGAACCTTCCGGTGATCTTCGTCGTCGAGAACAATGGATACGCTGAATCGACCTCGATCGATTACGCGGTTGCCGTTGACAGCTATATCGACCGCGCAGCCGGCTTCGGCATTCCGGGCGTCACCGTCGATGGCACTGATTTCTTCGCCGTCCACGAAGCCGCCGGTGAAATCATCAAGCGCGCACGCGAAGGCGGTGGTCCTGCATTCCTCGAGTGCAAAATGGTCCGTTTCTTCGGCCATTTCGAAGGCGATGCCCAGACCTATCGTGCCAAGGGCGAAAACGAAGAGAACCGCGCCAACAAGGATTGCATCAAGATCTTCCGCAAGCGGGTCGGCGGTGCAGGCGTGATCTCGGACGCGGAGTTCGAAAAGATCGACAAGGAAGTGATGCACGCGATCGAAGAGTCAGTTCAAAGGGCGAAGAAGGATCCATTGCCTTCTGCCAAGGAACTGTTGACCGACGTTTATGTCAGCTACTGAGTGCGATCTCTCGCAGTATAAAAATTGAAGGATTGATAACATGGCACGCATTCTAAGCATGAAAGACGCGATCAACGAGGCGCTTGACCTCGAAATGCGTCGCGACCCGACTGTCATCATCATGGGTGAAGACATTGCCGGTGGCGCAGGCGCGCAGGGCGAAGAAGACGCCTGGGGCGGCGTTTTGGGCGTCACCAAGGGACTAATCGGAAAATACGGCGCGAAACGCGTCATGGATACCCCACTCTCCGAGTCGGCCTATATCGGAGCGGCGGTCGGCGCAGCCGCCTGCGGTCTTCGTCCTGTCGCGGAACTGATGTTCCTCGACTTCATGGGCGTCTGCTTCGACCAGATCTTCAACCAGGCCGCAAAGTTCAAATACATGTTTGGCGGCAAGGCACAGACACCGGTCGTTATTCGCGGCATGGTCGGCGGCGGTTTCCGCGCGGCAGCGCAGCATTCACAAATGCTGACCCCGCTCTTCACCCATATTCCGGGCTTGAAAGTGGTCTGCCCGTCAAACGCCTATGACGCCAAAGGCCTCTTGATCCAGTCGATCCGTGACAATGATCCCGTGATCTTCTGCGAGCACAAGAACCTCTACACGCATGCTGTCGATGTTCCAGCCGAATCCTACACGATCCCGTTCGGCGAAGCGGCGATCTCGCGTGAAGGCAAGAGCGCAACAATCGTGACCTACGGCCTCATGGTTCACCGCGCGCTTGAGGCGGCTGAAACCTTGGCGAAGGAAAAGATCGACGTCGAAGTCATCGATCTTCGGACACTCTCCCCGATCGATATCGACACGGTGGTTGAGTCCGTCGAGAAGACAGGACGCTTGGTCGCAGTCGACGAAGCCAATCCACGCTGCTCGATTGCGTCGGACGTCATCGCAAGTGTGATGGAACATGCGTTCAAAGCCATGAAATCAGCACCACGGGCTGTTACAGCGCCGCACACACCGGTTCCATTCTCGCCAACGCTTGAAGATCTCTACATCCCGAGCGCGGCAGCAATCGCTGAAGCCGTCCGCGGAACCATGAAGTAATCAAAGGTACCACATAATGTCAGACTCTCAGATCAAGATGATCGTGATGCCCAAATGGGGCCTCTCGATGTCGGAAGGCAAAGTCGTCAAATGGCTTGCCAAAGAAGGAGCGAAGATCAACGTCGGGGACGAACTTCTCGAAGTTGAAACCGAGAAGATCGCCAGCGCGGTGGAAGCAACCGACTCCGGCACGCTTCGGCGCATCGTCGGCGAAGTGGATACCGTCTATCCGGTCAAGCAGCTCCTCGCTGTCATCGCCGACGACTCTGTCAGCGATTCAGAGATCGACGCGTTTCTGGCAAGCTATGTTCCGCCTGCTGTTGACGAGGAGGGCGAAGCCGAGAAAGACGCCTATGAGTATATCGACCTGCCAATCGGCACGGTCCGCTATGCAAAATATGGCGACGGCGGCAAAACCCTTCTCTTCATCCACGGCTTCGGCGGTGACCTCGACAATTGGTTGTTCAACGTCAATACCCTCGCCGAAAACCATACTGTCTACGCGGTCGATCTTCCCGGCCACGGACGTTCGGTTAAATCCCTGACCGATGCCTCTTTGGCCGGACTGTCAAAGTTCGTGTTGGAGTTCATGGACGCTCTTTCCATCGACTCGGCCAATCTCGTCGGCCATTCGCTCGGTGGCGCGATTGCCATGAAGACAGCGATCACGGCACCGAAACGGGTGAAGACAATCACCCTGATCGGTTCGGCAGGTCTCGGCAACGAGATCAACATGGGCTACATTGACGGCTTCATCGGCTCCGAGTCCCGGCGCGAGATCAAGCCGTTTCTCGAGGAGTTGTTCTTCGACCGCTCACTCGTCGGGCGTCAGATGATCGACGACATTCTCAAGTCCAAACGTCTCGACAATGTGACCGATGTTCTGCGCCATCTGGCTGACACCGTCTTCAAGGGCGGCCATCAGGCAGAAAAGCTGGGTGATGCCGCGGCGGCATCTGGTGTTCCGATCCTCGCCATTCATGGCACGGACGATCACATCATCCCTGCGGCACACACCGAGACCTTGAAGGGCAAGGCAAGTGTCCACGTCATGGGCGATGCCGGGCACATGGTTCAGATGGAGAAATCCAAAGAGACAAACAAGCTGATTTCCGACCACATTCACTAGGTCGGAAACCGCAAATTCCAACGTTGGAGACAAGGGCGGTAATAAGGGGTGGACATCCTGCCTCTGTTACCGCCCTTTTTCCATTGTTGTTCCGTCCAACGCGGTCCAACGTTGGAGCAATGCCTTTACGCCACTCAAATTCGGTGGCAAGACGTTAAAACGACAAAACGTTTCAGGCTGTCATCACGCTGATGACTTTCGATAAAATCTAAAAAACCAATATTTATCAATAATTTATGGGTTACGACATGACGATGATCTCCCCACCGACTTCCATCGACGCCATGCAGGATCTGCTCCGGAGCGGCGATTACATCCCTGATCGTTCCCTCTCGACAGTTCTCTTCCTCGCCATCAAAATGGGCCGCCCCATCCTCCTTGAAGGCGAGGCCGGAGTCGGCAAAACCGAGATTGCAAAAGTCCTCGCAAGTACTTTGAATCGCTCACTTATTCGTCTTCAATGCTACGAAGGACTCGACGTGTCCTCCGCCGTCTACGAGTGGAACTACGCCGCCCAGATGATGGCCATCCGCCTCTCCGAAGCCGAGGGCGGCGTCGACCGGACCAAGCTCGAGCAGGACATCTTCTCCGAGCGCTATCTCGTCCGCCGCCCCCTCCTCCAGGCGCTGACACCCGACGTCGCCGGACCACCTGTTCTCCTGATCGACGAGCTCGATCGCACCGACGAAGCATTCGAGGCTTATCTTCTTGAAATATTGAGTGATTTTCAAGTCACAATCCCGGAATTTGGTACTGTCAAGGCACCCCATCCCCCCATCGTAATCCTCACCTCGAACCGAACACGCGAGATCCACGACGCCCTGAAGCGCCGCTGCCTCTATCACTGGGTCGACTATCCGAATGCAGAGCGCGAACTCGAGATTTTGCGCGCAAAAGCCCCGAAATCGCCCGAAAAACTCTCCCTTGAGATCGTTTCCTTCGTCCAAGCCATCCGAAAGCAGGATTTGTTCAAAGTTCCTGGTGTCGCCGAAACGCTTGACTGGGCCACAGCCCTCGTCGAACTTGATGCCGTCGCCCTCGATCCGACCCTCGTCTCCGACACGCTTGGTGTGCTTCTGAAGTACCAGGATGACATCCAGAAAATGCAGGGCTCCGCTGTGAAAGCCATGCTCGACGAGGTCAAATCAGCCGCCAATGCTGTCCGGATTTAACGAGGATCTTACTTCAATATGACCGGGAAACTATCTGAAAACATTACCTATTTTGCTCGCGCTTTGCGCGACGCCGGGCTTCCGGTCGGCCCAGGAGCAATCATCGACGCCGTAGAGGCTGTCGAAGCGGCCCATATCGGCACCCGCGTGGACTTTTACTGGACGCTCCACGCGATTTTCGTCAAAAAACACGAACATTCCGAGGTTTTTGATCAAGCTTTCCGCATTTTTTGGCGCAGAAAGGCCCTAATCGAGAAGATTATAGCTACTCTCTCCCCCTTCTCTCCCGCCGCCAAGGATGACAAACCCAAGAAGAAGGAAGCAGGAGCCCTTCGTGCAGCCGAAGCCCTCCTGAAAACCAAACCGAACGAACCACCTCCGGAGGAGGAAGAGGTCGAGTTTTCAGCCAGATTGACCATTTCCGAGCGGGAAGTCCTTCAAAGCAAGGATTTTGCGCAGATGACGGCCGAGGAGATCGCCAAAGCCCGCCGCCTCATTGATCGTCTCGAACTGCCCGATGACCGCCGCAAAACCCGCCGTCTGGTTCCCTCGACCCAAGGAAAAATGATCGACACACGCCGCACCTTTCGCCGCTCGCTGAGAAATGGCGGTGCCGTGATAGATCTCGCTTGGCGCGCGCCTGTTGAAAAGCCACCGCCACTCGTCGCCATCTGCGATATTTCCGGTTCAATGGCGGACTATACGCGGCTATTTCTTCATTTTATTCATGCACTTACCGACAAAAGGCGGCGTGTTCATACATTCTTGTTCGGCACCCGTTTGACCAATGTATCCCGCTCGCTGCGCCATCGCGATCCCGATGAAGCGCTCGCACTGTGCTCGTCCCAAGTGCAGGACTGGTCCGGCGGCACCCGTATAGGCACGAGTTTGCATCGGTTCAATCGGGAATGGTCCCGCCGCGTTCTAGGCCAAGGCGCAACCGTCCTTTTGTTCACAGACGGACTGGAACGCGATGATACCGATGAATTACGGCTGGAAATCGATCGCCTGCACCGCTCCTGCCACAAGCTCGTCTGGCTCAACCCCCTCTTACGCTTTGACGGCTTTGAAGCCCGCGCTAGCGGCATCCGGGCAATTCTGCCTCATGTTGACGAATTCCGGCCTATTCATAACCTGAATGCAATGGAAACGTTGGTAAAAGCACTTTCAAAGGATGTTTCCGAAGCCGCTAATCCCAAGCGCTGGTTGAAACAGGTCGCCTAAACCCTATGTCTAGATCCAAAGCAATCCGGTTCACCTAGAATGTTGAGCAAAGATTTATTCTGACGAAGGAGCATCGAGATGATTTCAACTGATGACGATATCCTGAAGCAGGCCGAGATGTGGCGTCTCGAAGGACGCGGTGTTGCCATGGCTACTGTAATGGAGACATGGGGCTCGGCCCCCCGCCCCGTCGGCAGTCACCTAATTATTGACCAAGACGGAAATTTCCTCGGCTCCGTCTCCGGCGGGTGCGTTGAAGGCTCGGTTATTTCCGAGGCAATCGACGTGATCGAGAGTGGTACAGCCAAAATGCTTGAATTCGGCGTCGCCGATGAAACAGCGTGGCGGGTCGGTCTCTCCTGTGGCGGTAAGATCCATGTTTATGTCGAGAAGGTTCTCTGATGGATCTTCGAATTCTCACAAAACTAAACGCGGAACGCGCGGCTCGTCGTGCAGCCGTGCTCGTTACGGACATTAAAAAAGGTACACAACGCCTTGTTTTGGAAGAAGATATTCTAAACGATCCGCTCGGCACCCATCTGGGGGATGCGCTGAGAATGGGCCGGAGCGGCATGATCGAGACCGAAACTGGTCAAGTTTTTTTGACGGTTCAGGCGCCGTCTGTCCGGATCATCGCGATTGGTGCGGTGCATATTAGTCAAGCGCTGGTCCCAATGGCGCGGCAACTCGGGCACGATGTCATAATTATCGACCCAAGAACGGCGTTCGCATCCCCCGAGCGCTTTCCGGACGTAACCTTGATCGCGGAATGGCCTGACAAAGCACTTCAAACGCTTGGATCCGATCGCTATACGGCCTATGTGATGCTGACGCATGACCCGAAAATTGACGATCCGGCGCTTTTCCATGCCCTTCGATCAGATGCGTTTTATATCGGTGCGCTTGGCTCACGCAAAACCCATGGAAGTCGCTTGGAACGCCTTCGAACCGAAGGTTTTTCGGATACCGATATCTCCCGCATCAAAGCCCCTATCGGCCTCCCAATCGGGGCAATCAGTCCCGCCGAGATCGCCATATCGATATTGGGCGAGATAACTGCCTCCCTCCGTCTCAAAGCTGATGGTACGAGGGTGTCCCGTTGAAATTCGGACCAATCCCCACCGAAAACGCTGTTGGCGCGATCGCTGCCCACTCGGTGCGGCTGGCAAACCTTACAATAAAGAAAGGTATGCATTTTTCGTCGTCTGATATCTCTTCGCTATTGGCGGAAGGTGTTACCTCGGTCATCGTCGCATTGCCCGATGCCGATGACATTCTCGAAAACGATGCGGCCGAGCAATTGGCTAAAGCGCTCTCCGGTGCGCACATCCGCCTTGATCGACCAACAACCGGACGAACCAATCTGTTCGCAGAGTCGGCAGGAGTGCTCGAGTTGAACGTCCCTGCGATTGATCGTCTAAACGCGATTGACGAAGCAATCACATTTGCCACTCTACCTCATCTTCGTGCGGTTGAACGCGGCGAAATGATCGGCACGGTCAAAATCATTCCCTTTGCAGTTCCAAAATCAATTTTCGAAAAAGCGATCTCTGCCTTGGGCGGAGAGAGTGTTATCTCCATCCGGCCATTTCTTCCGAAGCGCGTGGCAGCCATTTCGACACTCTTGCCAGGCTTAAAAACGAGTGTCATCAACAAGACGATTGCAGTGCTGGAAGGCCGCCTTGCCCCTGCAGGGGTAACAGTCGACACCGATATCCGAATTCCCCATGACCGCGAGATTTTGGCAGCTAGCCTCAAAGAGGTCATTGCTGATGGCGCAGACATCGTGATCGTCTTCGGTGCATCGGCAATTACTGATCGCCGCGACGTTATCCCGAGCGCGATTGAATCTGCCGGTGGTCGGATCGAGCATTTTGGAATGCCCGTGGATCCCGGGAACTTGATGCTGATAGGTGAATTGCATGGCAAGCCCGTTTTAGGCGCGCCCGGCTGCGCAAGAAGCCCCAAAGAGAACGGATTTGACTGGGTTCTTCAACGCTTGATGGCAGATATCGCAGTCCACAAATCTGACATAACGAAACTCGGCGTCGGCGGATTGCTTATGGAGATCGTCCAGCGCGGTCATCTCCGTGATCCGAACGCCGGGCCACAGGACTAAACCAATGACGTCGAGCGCGGCGCATATTGCTGCAATTATCTTGGCAGCTGGCCGATCATCCCGAATGATGGGAACGAACAAACTTCTCGAAAAGTTTTCTGACGAATCGCTCATCAGAATTGCCGTCGAAACAACGATCAAATCCGGCGCGTCGCCCATCTTTGTCGTTGTTGGTCATCAATCTGAACGGATAATTGCCGAAATTGCTGATCTCGACGTTCAGTGTATGACTAATCCGGATTTCGCGAAGGGCCTTTCAACCTCGCTTCAAGCAGGACTCAGGGCGTTGCCTAAAGAAGTCGATGGCGCAATTGTCATGCTGGGTGATATGCCGCTCGTGACCCCTACCGTTCTACAAAAATTGATGGATTCTTTTCGCGCAACGCCTGAATGTCTCGCCGTGGTACCAAGCTATCGGGAGAAATGGGGTAACCCCGTTTTGCTTGCGCGTTCGCTTTTTCATGCAGCATCTGAACTAACAGGAGATTCCGGTGCAAGAAAACTTCTCGAAATGCACCGGGATCAAGTCGTCGAGGTCATTGTTTCCGATGACGCTGTAACAATCGACCTCGATACACCCGAAGCGTTCAGTTCCGCACGGAACCGCTAAATTTTAGGATCTAGCTCCCGTTCGATCATTTCTGATTGCTATTAGGCTGAATGATCAAGATGCTTTTCGAGATCAAGTCGAACCGCGATTGCTGCAGTTGCAATGACAGAAGCGCCGCCGCGTTCCTCGTCAATCACATCTAGGCCACCTTTGACGACGTTCACCTTGACCTGCCCGTGAGGCAAACTGGCCGCAACCTGAGCGCCATCAACCATATCAGGTCTCTGAACACCAATCGTCACCTCAATCTGCATGGAGGCTGGTTCCACCTTCAATGTGCGAAGGAAGGGAAGCGAGCTATGGTGAATGGCGTCTTGGACCGCCCGAAGAGCGGCCTTGGTATAATCTCCGCCATGCATGTCATTGCCATGGCCCATTTCAAGGATAATGCGTTTTAATGCCATGACTTATTTCTCCGGAATATCAAGATAAACAACCGCTGCAGCATTTGCGATGACCGTCAAATTAGTTCCGGCATCGTTCATGATCTCGAGTCCACCTTCAACGACCTCGACCTCTCCGGTGCCATGCGGCAAAACGGCAGCTACAGCTGCTTTATCCACTTTATCGGGCTTCGGAACACCAATGGTGACCTTGACCTGCATAGCGTCTACATGCTGACCGAGGGCATCGGCAATTGTCAGTGAATTATGCCACAACGCATCCCTGAGAGCGCGAACTGCGGCCTTTGTATAATCTGCTCCAGTCAGATCGGTACCCATTCCGATCTCGACGATCATGCGCTTCAAAGCCATGATGTTCCCTCCCCTTCGATTGCTTTAGATACACTATCAAAGCCCGACGAATTGTCATTAAACAAGATGCCACGGCACGCATGTTTTCCATCATCAAATCACTCAAAATGAGTGCTTGTCATCCACGCAACCGAGTAGCGATTGACCTCGCAAATACTGTTCCTTCATCAAAAATGCCCCCAAGCCGCCTCAGGCGCTCAAACCGCTCTGCTCGCGGCTGAATAATCCGGCTCGATAGGCCCTCCGATACTTGCCAACCCAAAGCATGGGCGGCGATCCGACAGGCTCCAAGCGACGTTGCTGAGGCTGGATCAGACAAGACCCTGATTGGTCGCTCTAAAATGTCGGCAATCAGTTGAGGCCAGACGCGACTTGTTGCACCACCGCCAACCAAGGTTACTTGCCCCTGCCCAATAGGATCGAGCGCCAACAGATTTCTCCGTATCGCAAAAGAAACACCTTCCAGAACGGAGTAAGCCAACTCGGCAGCACCGTGCGCTGTATCCAGCCCCACAAAGCTAGCCCGAACGGCCAAGTCACTGAAGGGTGAGCGTTCCCCGGCCAAATATGGTAAAAATACCAAATTCGGCGGATTTCGATCAGCTTCAACCAGTAAGATTTCAGACTCTTCAAGCGTTTTTCCGAGCAGATTTCTCAACCAAGCGGTTGCAGCCCCCGCAGACAAAATTGGTAAAACTTCAATGATCTTCGTGATGGACGGGTGCGCAAGGCGGTAAACTGGTCGGTCTGAATCCAGCGATTGCTCGGACGCCACACGGGCAACCCAACCCGAGGTCCCCAAATACAGGCTCACATCACCTTCCTCATCACAGAAGGAACCGAGTGTCGTTGCACCTGCGTCACCGCAGCCATTGATAATCGGGATTCCAGCGGTCAGACTAAGCGCTCTTGCTGCTTCGGTGGTCAGCGACCCAATTTTCGCCGATGCAGGTTCGATTGCTGGCAACATTTCCTCTTGTAGGCCTGCGAGATCAGTCAGAGCGCGCGCCCATTGCCGCGTGCGTATGTCCATTAATCCAGTTGTCGTTGCAGTCACGGGATCAGTCACAAAACGTCCAGTCAAACGACTCGCAATAAAATCTTTCGCTCCGGGTAGAATACAGACTGTCTTTCTTGCTTCGTTTGGATGGTTGGCAGAAAACCATCCCCATTTAAACACCGTCATCAAAGGTTCCGGCGAATTCCCGATAATCTTTGCCGCATCATTCAACTCTCCGGCCATCTGCTCCAGAAACGTTGAGCCACACGGGTCGGAATACAGAATAGCCGGAAACAACGAGTTTCCTTCATGATTGACCGGTATCAGGTTTTCCATAGAGCCCGAAAGCACAATTGCCGAAATGTGGCCTTTTGGTAACCGCCCAACTGCATCGACAACCGCCTCCCACCACAAAGACGGATCTTGGCGATGTTGCTCTTTCTGCAAGCCATACCCGGCTTCAGACATGGCAAAAATACCGCGCGCTGGCTCAAACAGAACAGCCTTTAAAGCAGAAGTGCCAACATCAAGCGCCAAAATCTGCTCCGGCATAATGGCCTACTTTCCACTCGCACGTCGCAACATGACGGCTGCAAGAATAATCCCGCCCGTCACCATTTTCTGCGCGAAGGGTTCAACACCGATAATCGTCAAGCCATTGACGACAACTCCAGCAATTGTAACGCCAAGAAACGCGCCGCCGATATTAGGTGTCCCGGTACGTGAGGCCGTTGCGCCCAGAAATGCCGCGGCATAGGCCGGAAGTAAGAGCCCCTCGCCCATCGTATGCTGCACGCTGCCAAGTCGGGCTGACAGAAGCAATCCCGCAAGCGCCGATAAAAACCCGCCGATTATGAATACTGTAACCCGATCACGAAAAACCGGCAGACCCGCAAGATGAGCGGCAACCGGGTTGACGCCCAAGGCTTGCAGACGTCTACCAAACGGTGTCGTCGACATAATCACAGCCGACACACTCAGCACTGCAACCATCCAAAGCGACAGCACGGGAAAGCCGAAAAAATCACCCCTTGCCAGAGATTTGAAGCTTTCTGGAACGCCCGAAAACATGCTGGCACCACCCGAAAGCCAATATGCACAGCCGGACAGGATTGTACCTACAGCAAGAGTTGCAACAAAAGATGGCACTTCGAATCTGGCAACAAACAGCCCATTGGCTAATCCGGCCAGCGCGCCGGCGAACAAAGCAATCACCATTGCAATTGGAACAGGAAATCCATTCCCAAACAAATAGAAAGCCATTACCCCCGCGAGCGAGGCAGTAAAACCGAAAGAGAGATCAAATTCACCAATAACCATGACGAAGGTCGCACCAGTTGCTATAATGGCGAGAGTGGTGATTTGCTGCAATAAATTGATCAGATTTGCACGCGTCGCAAAAGCATCCGGCGCAATGGCTGAGAAAACCAAGCATAAAAGGATAAGAGCAATAAGTACGCCGTATTGCCGGAGGCCGCCGCGTGTCAATAGCCCAGCCCCCGGTTCAAACATTGAGAGAAAAAGGCGAAGTCAGGTCCCAATCGTTCGTCCGTAAAGAATATTGGTTCAACTTCGCCCATTTTTAGGTATTAGTTACACTTAACACCGAGGCTCTCGCGCGTGATCAGCTCTACTGGAGCGTAAAGTTCATCCTTGTCGGCTTTACCACCACCAATCACCTTACCCAGCTGTTCAGCTGCAATCTTGGCCATATCACCAAATCCCTGCCGAACCGTCCCGATATAGGCTGTGCAACCCTTAATCAGATCAATCGCCTGCGGATTGCCGTCAATACCTGCAATCACGATCCCCTTCCGTCCAGCAGCATCAATAGCGAGTTTTGCACCGATACCCGGTTCGTCCCACGCCGCCCAGACAGCATTAATCGCGCCGTCCCCGGCATTCGCCAGCAGGAGAGAATCCATGGCAGTCCGCGAATTCTCTACCTGGCCGGGAACCTGAACATAATATTTCCCGACTTCCTTGATAGCGGAGTTCGCTTTCAACGCATCATCAAGTGCGATTTCACGCTGGCGAACGCCGGGATGTGCCGAATGAAAGAAACGAACAATATTGCCCTTGCCGCCAATTGCCTTGAACAGGAAATCTGACATCGTCTTGCCGAGCACGTAATTGTCTGATGTGACATTTGTTACAACCGACTTGTTTTTCGCGCCATCGATCGTGACAACGGGAATACCCGCTGCAGCGGCCTTATCGACCTGTGCCTGCACCTGCTCGGGGTTTACGGAAACCAGAACGATTCCGGCCGGTTTTGTTGCTGCCACATCCTCAATCCGGCTCGCAAAAGCGCCCATATCGCCGGCGGTGTCGACAACATCAACTGTCCACCCTTTTGCAGCCGCTTCTTTCTTGAAACCATTGACCATTTCAGCAGTCGCGACTGCTGAAAGATAAGGCGTTACGACCGCAATCTTCTCGCCTGCAGCAAGCGCACCATGACACGCAACAAGCCCGAGAGCCGCCGCCAAAACAATCTTTTTCATCGTTTGATCCCCCAAGGTAAAACAACGCATGTGACCATACCGAAATTTTTGATGCGGGCAAGACGGATCGAGATCAAATAGCAGAATGGATCAACATAGATCATGACGGCTATGGTTTCTGCTCTATGTAAGGCAATTTGCGATGGACTTCGCTATTGACGACGTATCTTGCGAAATTCCCGTCGGTTTTTGGCATTGACGGATCGGGTGCAGGTGGCTTTCTGAAAAGATAGATTTCATATCTTTGAAAAAAGTTGCACCTATGTCTGGATCGATCGGCTCTGTAAGTGCAGCAAGTTTTGATTACATCATTATTGGTGCAGGCTCTGCCGGTTGCGTCATTGCTAATCGCCTGACAGAGGACGGAAAATCCACGGTTGCCATCCTCGAAGCTGGTGGCAGTGACCGTTCAGTGCTCATTCAAATGCCGACCGCCCTTTCGATCCCGATGGGCATGCCGAAATATAATTGGAGCTATCATACCGAGCCCGAACCTTATCTCGATGGACGCCGAATGGATCTTCCTCGCGGCAAGGTTTTAGGTGGATCCTCGTCAATCAATGGCATGGTCTACATCCGCGGTAATGCACTCGATTACGAGGAATGGGAACATCTAGGTGCCAAAGGGTGGGGCTACCGCCATGTCCTTCCCTATTTTCGTCGTGCTGAAAGCCGTGCGGAGGGTGGTGACACCTATCGTGGAGCTGATGGTCCCCTCCATACAAGTTATGGACCGATGAATAATCCGCTTTACAACGTCTTTGTCGAAGCAGCGCAGCAAGCGGGCTATCCCGCAACAAACGATGTGAACGGCCACCAGCAAGAAGGCTTCGGTCGAATGGATCGAACGATCTACAAGGGTCGCCGTTGGAGCGCCGCAAGCGCCTACCTCAAGCCTGCCATGCGGCGACCCAATCTTCACGTCATCACGGGGGCTCAGGCGACTAAAGTTCTTTTCAGGGATCAGCGTGCCATAGCCGTCTCCTACCATCTTGGTAGCGAGGAAAGGACGATTAGTGCAAACCGCGAGATCATTCTCGCGGGTGGCCCGATCAATTCGCCGCATCTTCTCAAAATATCGGGTGTAGGCCCTGCCGACGAACTGCGATCATATGGGATCCCAATCATCGCTGATCGCCAGGGAGTTGGCGAAAACTTGCAAGATCATCTCGAATTTTATTTCCAGCAAGCCTGTACCCAACCAATAACGCTTTACTCATCCATGAACTTGCTCTCGAAAGCGTTGATTGGAATGCAGTGGATACTCCGCAAAGACGGGCTGGGCGCCACAAATCATTTTGAAAGTTGCGGGTTTATCAGGAGCCGCCCCGGCGTTCCCTATCCAGACATTCAGTACCATTTTCTGCCCGCTGCGATCGCCTATGACGGAAGCGTCAAAGCCGAGGCTCATGGTTTTCAGGCCCATGTAGGTCCTATGCGCTCGAAAAGCCGTGGCTGGGTCCGCCTGGCATCACAAAACGCCCTTGAAGCGCCAAAAGTCCGGTTCAATTATCTCAGTCATGAAGATGACTGGATTGAAATGCGTGCCTGTGTCCGCCTGACCAGAGAAATCTTCGGCCAGCAAGCATTTGCGCCCTATCGCGGCGAGGAACTTCAACCCGGCCGTGACTGCGTCACCGACGAACAAATCGATGCTTTCGTAAAAAGAAAAGTCGAGAGCGCCTACCATCCATCCGGAACATGCCGTATGGGCGATAAGGCTGATCCTGCAAGCGTCGTTGATCCGGAGGGTCGCGTGATTGGCGTTGAGGGTCTCCGCATCGCTGATACATCAATCATGCCGCAAATCACAACCGGAAACCTGAATGCACCGGCGATCATGATTGGCGAAAAAATATCAGATTCCATCCGGGGATTAGAACCTTTACCTCCCTCGAATGCTCCCTATTTCAAAGCTTCAAATTGGAAAGAGACGCAGCGTTAAATGGCTGCATGATAGGTTGGGAAGCGACTGGCGTCCCCTGCGGACCTTTCAGGAAAGCTTGCCATTGTTCCTCGGAACCAAAAAATGTGTTCCGGTCGACATTTCCCTTGATGCCGGCAACACGCCCCTCGGCGGTATACTGCCAGAACGCCCATCGACGCCCCGGATAGCGCTGTTGCGGGTGCGCATTCACGGTTCTGACCCACAAGGAATAGTCGTGGAGATCACCCACGATGACGTCTCGATAGAAATCGATTGTTGTATAAATCACAGGTCGCTTGCCATAATGGCGCTCGATCGCAACAAGAAACGCTTTCATCGCCGCAAGCGCCTGCGCCTTGGGTACCTTTTTCGGACAAAGTTCAGAGTCGCCGTTCCATTCAACATCCAGCACGGGTGGTAACGACGCCGACTCTAAAGGGACATTTTTGATAAACCAGTTAATTTGGTCCTGAACCGGACGACACCAAAAATAGAAATGATACGCACCGCGGGCGATACCCGCATCATGCGCAGCAATCCAATTGAGCGCGAATTTCTCATCGGCATGATCACCGCCCTCGGTTGCCTTAATCCAGGCAAAGCGGTGGCCTTCTTCTTTGACTGTTTTCCAGTCAATAACTCCCTGATAACGGGAAACATCAATACCGTGAATAGGATAATCTGCAGGAACAGGATACTGTTCCTTCTCCAAAAAAGCGCACCCTCCGAGCACCAATACAATTGAAACAGTGGCAAAACGCGCGCCCAAATAGAAAGCCGACAAAAACATACCAATCTTCCGCCCATGACCCAGGCTTTACATCGGTCGAAACTCATGAAGAAACCGTAAAGAGCTTCGCTTAAAACGTATCAAGCGCTAAGCCAAATTGAACCAGACGGTTGCAATTCCGAGAAATGAGAAGAAGCCGACGACGTCGGTGACGGTCGTCACAAAAACACCTGAAGACACTGCCGGATCAGCCTTGTAGCGTTCAAGCGTCATCGGGATCAGAATACCGCCGAGGGCACCGGCAACTAGATTGACTGTCATCGCAAGTGCAATCACCACACCAATATTCCAGTCTGCAAACCATAGTGCAGCGATGACACCAGCGAGAATCCCGAACCCCAATCCGTTCAGAAGCCCGACAAATGTTTCACGGATCGTAACGCGAAAAGCATTCGCTACGCCGAGCTCGCGGGTAGCAAGTGCACGCACCGCAACCGTCATGGTTTGCGTCGCCGCATTTCCTCCCTGCCCTGCAACGATGGGAGCCAACACAGCCAAGGCAACCATTTTCGAGAGGGACTGCTCGAACAGCCCCAGAACTGACGACGCCAGAAACGCTGTCAATAAATTCAAAAACAGCCATCCAAAACGACTCTTGGCCGTAGCAAAGATCGAATCCGATAGTTCTTCGTCGCCTTTAACGCCACCAAGTGCCTTGATCTCGTCGTCCGCGTCATCTTGGATGACGTCAACGATATCATCGATTGTAACCACGCCAACGAGCCTGCCCGCTTCATCAACAACGGGCACCGAAACAAGATTGTAACGCCCGAACAACAATGCGACGGTTTCACGATCTTCATCAACAGAGACCCGGCGCCGATCAGATGCCATCAATTCTTCGATGCGTGCTGTTCTTTTTGAACGGACCAAACGATCTAGAAACACATTCCCGAGAAGCCTGTAACCAGGATCAACAACGAAAACCTCAAAAAACGAGTCGGGAAGGTCAGTCGTATCGCCGAGATGGTCGATAACCTGACCCACCGTCCAGAATGGTGGAACCGCGATCAGATCCGTCTGCATCAATCGGGCAGCTGATCCCTCCGGATAATCGAGGCTCTTTTGCAACGCAACTCGGTCAAGTGCCGGTAACGCGTCGAGGATCTCTTCCTGATCCTCCTTGTTCAGGTCCTCGAGGATGTAAACTGCATCATCGGAGTCAAGCTCGCGAACACCCTCGACGAGCGTTTCAGTATCAAGCTCTTCAAGGATTTCCTCGCGAACCGAATCGTCAACTTCTGTGAGGGCTGCGAAGTCAAAGTCTGAGCCGAGCAATTCGATCAGTGTCGGGCGCAAATCCGAGTGAAGCGCTTCAAGCAATGTTGCCTGATCAGCCTCATGCAACTCTGAAATAAGATCACTGAGAAGTTCGCTGTCACCGCTTTCAACTGCAGCCGCAACAATCTCGACAAAACGCTCCTCAAGATTTCCGTCGAGATCACGAAACGGAGGGGCAACTTGCCGCGCAGTTGCCTGATCTTGGACGTTGGTCATGGGTTCGATCCAGCTTCAAAGGCACGGTTTGAACGTGTTTAAGAGGCTGAGGCACGTAAGGCAACCAAAGAAATGTTCCTTTAGCAAATTTAAGCGAGAAAGCCAGAATTCAATCGCAAAAAAGTAAAGATCAGAAATGACCCTAAAACTACGACTGTATTGCCAGTGAAATCCCT
>Ga0209358_10000429_pt1 | contig 36934 bp, 24 predicted proteins | sample LauGreFa1BDMLBSN_2_FD_187574 | JGI IMG/M metagenome (GOLD analysis project Ga0209358, IMG submission 187574) | Freshwater lake microbial communities from Lake Michigan, USA - Fa13.BD.MLB.SN (SPAdes) (version 2) | ecosystem: Environmental > Aquatic > Freshwater > Lake | place: Lake Michigan, USA... | reverse complement strand
TTGAACTATTTCTTCAATTACAGTATTTGTAAATTTCATTTTATTTAATAAAATCATTCATAATTTTTGCAGTCTCTAAAGGAGCTTCCTCCATTGGAACATGACCCACCCCTGGAAGAACAAATGCAATACTTCCAATTATATCTTTCTGAAAAAGATAGGCATATTGACTATTAATTAGTTGATCTTTTTCACCAAAAATAATCAGTGTTGGCTGTTGTATATCTTTAATTTTTTCTGATTCTTGTTCTAGTTCATTTTTAAAAATACTTAATACTGCTCTTCTGTTTCCCTCTGCCAATAATAAATCATGATATCTTGTAATTCTTTCTTCTGTCACCAGTCGCTTATCAGCAAAAGCATCTTCTAAACTTTTTTTAACTAAAATTTTTGGAGTTACAAATAATAATAAATTGTTTATGATGGGAATTCTCGCTAAGGTAAAACCAAGCGATCCTTTTTCATTTAACTTAGGGTAACCGAGAGCATCAATTAATATTAATTGATGTACTTGTTTTGGATAAGCTAATGCAAAGTGCCAAGCAATTCCTCCCCCCAATGAATTTCCCGCTACAATACACTGTTTTATATTTAGCTCTTTTAAAAATGCGTATAAAAATTGGCTATAGTATTGATAACTATATTCGTTTTCTGGGTTAGGACCTGTTAATCCAAAAGCAGGCATATCTAATCTGATGATTCTTTTATGACTTGGCATTAATTTCACCAAACTATCCCAAGTGTTTAAAGAAGAAGAAGTTCCATGAATGAATAATAACGGGGTGGTGTCTTCTTTATTTCCTTCATCTCTATAGTGCACTTGCATGCCCATTACTGGTATGAATGTAGAGGGACTTTTAGCATACTTAGTTTTTAGCTGCTCTCTAGGAATATCTTTATCTCCAATTATGATGATGAATAGACCTAACCCTGATAGAATTGTGACTATCGAATAACCAATAAATTTTAAAACTTTATTCATGCTTGCACATATTATTTGAAGATATTAAGTTATGCATTTTTGTCTTTATAAAAACAGTAATTTCGGTATATCAATTTATAATTATGAAAAAAGCAATCTTGTTTACAAGTTGGATCTTTGTTTCCCTATTTTCTTTTGCACAACCCACTCAAAAGCCACCATTACATGGTAAAAACTGGATGGCCATTACTGGAAAGCCATTGGCTGCCACCGCTGGGGCAAAAATATTTGATAAGGGTGGCAATGCAGTTGATGCAGCTTGTGCAATGTTAGCAGCAACATGTACCATGTGGGATGTGCTTAGTTGGGGTGGAGAAACACAAGCCTTAATTTATAATCCAAATACAAAGCAAGTAATTGCTATCAATGCGATGGGAGTTGCACCAACAGGAGCAACCGTTGATTTCTTTAAAAGTAAAGGGTATCAATTTCCTCCAGAATATGGTCCTTTAGCGGCAACAACTCCAGGAACTCCGGGAGGCATTTGTTATATGTTGTCTAATTATGGTACTATGAGTTTAAAGGATGTATTGGCTCCTGCTATGGAATTAGCAGCTGGTTATCCAATAGATGCACAAACGGCTAATAGTATTGAAAGAGGTAAGGGAAGAATTAAAGAATGGCCTTATAGTAAAAAAGTTTTGTTACCACATTTAGGACAAAAAAGAGAAGCACCAGAAGCAGGTGAGATCTTTGTACAACAAGATTTATTAAACACATTACAAAAAATGGTGGATGCTGAACAAGCAGCATTAAAAAAAGGTAAGAGCAGAAAAGAAGCGATTCAAGCTGCTTATGATCGTTTTTATAAAGGAGATATTGCGGATGAATTTGTTAGAGGAGTAAAAGAGCAAGGCGGTTTAATCACTAAAGAAGATTTAGCTAATTGGAAACCGGTAGAAGAAGCAACTACTCACGTAAATTATAAAGGGATTGAAGTATATAAGTTACAACCATGGACCCAAGGTCCTGCTTTACTGCAAGCTTTGAATATCTTAGAGAATTTTGATTTAAAAGGAATGGGATATAATTCTGCAAAATATATTCATACAGTGTATCAAGCAATGAATTTAAGTTTTGCAGATAGAGATTTTTATTATGGTGATCCAGCATTTTCAACCAACCAACCTATGACAGGTTTGTTGAGTAAGTCTTATGCGAAGCAAAGAGCTAGTGAAATTAATTGGAAAGCGAATAATCCCAATGTTGGTCCTGGTGATCCATATCCTTTCGAAGGCAAAACCAATCCTTATTTAAATTTATTAAAGTCAAGAGGATTTACACCTAATAGTGACACTACGAGAAAAAATACATTCTTACCTGCGCATGATGCTATTTCAAAAAATGAGATGAACCTCAATACTGATCCAGCTTATATGGATAGATTATGGAGAGGTACAACAACAGTAGAATCTGCAGATAAAGAGGGTTGGGTGGTTTCCATTACACCAAGTGGTGGATGGTTGCCTGCTGTAATCGCTGGTAATACTGGTGTTGGCATGAGTCAGCGTATGCAGAGTTTTGTATTGGACTCTACCATTAATCCATTCAATGTAGTAGCTCCAGGTAAAAGACCAAGAGTTACTTTAACACCAAGTATTGCTATGAAAGATGGCAAACCAATGATGGCATTTGGAGTTCAAGGGGGAGATACACAGGATCAAAATTTATTACAATTCTTTTTGAATGTTGTTGAGTTTGGTATGACAATGCAAGAAGCTTCTGAAGCAGCGAATATTAATACCAATCAATTATGGCTTTCATTAGGAGGTAATAAAGTGGATGATAGAAAACCAAGACCAGGTAATTTATTACTCAATAACAATGTTCCAGATTGGGTTAGAAAAGAATTAAGAGCAATGGGCTACACACTAAGTTTTGAAGAAAGAACCAGTGGTCCTATCAATGCAATTTATTTTGACTGGAAACATCATTCTATGTGGGGAGGAAGTTCTAACCACGGAGAAGACTATGGTATTGGATGGTAGAATAAAAAAAAGAGCCTCGCATTGCGAGGCTCTTTTTTACTTTGCGGTAACAAAGTAGTCGACCACAAAAACTCTGTCCATATGAGGTTTTAATACTTCTTGGAATGCTTTATGAGCAGGGTGTACTTGGTAAGATGCTAAATCTTTTTCAGAACTAAAGGTTAACACAAAGCAATGCGTAAAGCCTTGATCTAAATGTTCTGGACTCATATTTAATCCCCATTCCATATTTTTTACTTCTGGCACTTTACCATATAAGTCGTTAAAGGTCCTGGTTACTTTAGCAACATCTTCTTTGCTTGAAGTAGCTTTAAAAGTAAACAAAACCACATGTCTTAATTGTGTTTTTTCTTTTTGTGCAAAAACAACAAAACTTGTACATACTAATAAACTTAACAATAATAATTTTTTCATGATTGTATTTTAATTGTTATAAAAAGATAGCAGGATCATCACAGATCCTGAATCCTTCATTAAATGTATTCATTAATTCAACATCTTGAGCGCTTAAAGTAAAATGCTGTGCATCAAAATTTTCTTGAAGTCTTTCTTTTTTAGCAGATTTAGGAATAGTGGATACACCCAACTGAATATTCCAGTTCAAGATAATTTGTGCAGGCGTTTTTTGGTATTGCTCACATAGTGCAATTAGTCTTGGATCATTAAATTTCTGTCCTCTGGTAATAGGTGAATAAGATTGCAATTGAATATTGTTTTTATTACAATAGTTCAATACCTCTTCTTGAAATAACCAGGGAGTAAATTCAATTTGATTCAAAGTGGGCGCCATATTTGCATAGGTTTCCAATTCTTTTAAAAAAGGTAAAGTATAGTTTGCTACTCCAATTGCTTTTGCTCTACCTGATGCATAAATATTTTCCAATGCTTTCCAAGATTCTTTTCTTCCTTCTTTGATAGGCCAATGGATTAAATATAAATCAACGTAGTCTTGTTGAAGTTTCTTCAAACTTTCATCAAATGCACGAAGTGCTTGATCATACCCATGATCGGTATTATTTAACTTGGTGGTTAAATATATTTCTGATCTTGGAACAGTAGTTTGTTGAAGTGCATTTCCAATCTGCACTTCGTTTTCATACATACTAGCAGTATCTATTAACCTATATCCAATGGCTAAAGCATTTAATACTGCTAGTTCTGCTTCTTGATGGTACATATCATATACCCCCAAACCCAATAGAGGTATGTTATTACCAGTTTTCAAGACCTAATAATTTTTTACCTAAGTCTGTTAATACTGCGGTATCATATTTAGTTTTTTCCCAATTTCTTGGATCACCAGGGAAGGCATATCCTTCTGGTGCAATTCTGTGTTTCCAAGAATTTACTCTCCATTCTTTTAAAGCTTGATTATCTTCTTCTGCAGGCATCATAGAAACATATTGTGCAATACGAACTTTATCTTCACTATTGTTTGCTCTAATGCCATGTGGTTCTAAGCTATTAAAGATTAATAAATCTCCTGCTTCTAGTTTTACTTTGGTTGGAGTAAAACCTGTTGTATCTGGTTGGAATCTATTTCTATCTTCTGGTTGCGTTAATTTCCAAGTATCATAGGTTCTGAATAATTCAGGAATACATTGAAAGCCACCCATGTTTTCATCTGTTTGATCTGCTAAAGCAATTACACCTTGTACGTTTACAGGTTTTGTTTCTGGATCATAATCCCAATGAATAAATGCTTTGTATTCGTGTCCTGGTCTGATAGGAAAATTTAAATTCGCTCTATCAATAGTTACCCATAATTTTTCTGTTCCCCAAATATCAACAAATGCATCATATACTCTTTGCATTTGTCTGTTGTTCCATAAATGTTGGTTATTGTAACACTCTACCATTCCAGTACCGGCTAGTTCTTTCATTTTCATTTCTGCTCTAGGTGCTGTATACCAAGTGTCTTTATTATTAGGATCTTTTTCTTCAAACTCCCATAAAAATTTAGCAGTCGCTAATGCTTGTTCTCTTGGAACTGCATTTTTGATAACGATATATCCATTGTGAATCCAGAAATTCCAATCTTCTTTACTTAATACTCTCAATGGTTTTCCATTAGAGCGATCATTTAATTTAGTCGCACTACTTTTTGCAGTAGAGGGATTTCCTGGGATGTCTTTATGTGCATCACTATTTGGTGTTGCCATTGTGGGTACCATTGTTGGCACCATGCCTTGTTGTTGATTTTCCATAGCAAGCAATTGTTGGTTTTTGATACAATAAATGTACAGCCTTCTTGGAGTTTTGGATTTTGTCTAAAATGGCCAAAATTTGCTCTAAATTGATATAATTTACTTAAATTGGATAAAACTCAGTTATTTTAGCATCAATGAAGCTTAGTTTAGAAAATATCAAACCAGACGAGGGCAGTTCATTTCGGATACTGCTAACCCCTAAACTCAATGAGATTTTTTACTGGCATTTTCATCCTGAAATTGAATTGGTATATGTGGAGGCAGATAAAGGTGTAAGACATATTGGAGATCATATCAGTACTTATGAAGGAAGTGATTTAGCATTGATTGGATCTTATATACCCCATTTGAACTTCGATTATGGAGTACAGTCAGTTGTTGAAACGGTGGTGGTGCAGTTTAGACAAAATTTTTATGAGGATCCTTTTTATAGTCAACCAGAAATGAAAGCCATTTTTGAATTGTTTGAAAAAGCAAAAACTGGTATTGCTTTTTATGGAACTACCAAAGCTACAGCAGGATCAATGTTAAAAGAGCTAACAGCATTAAAGCCTTTCGAACAATTAATGCATTTAATCAAAGTCTTTCACTTCTTGGCAAAAAGTAATGAGTATACTTTATTGCATACAAGACCTATTGCTAATCACGCTGTTTTAAAAGAGCAGGAAAGAATGCATTTAATTTATCAATATGTTGAAAACAATTTTCAACAACCCATTGTATTGGATGCGATTGCCAAGCATGTAAACCTATCTGTTGCCGCCTTTTGTAGATACTTCAAAAAAAGCACCAAACTAACTTATACTGATTTCGTGAATCAGTACAGAATTAATCATGCTAAGAAATTATTGATGCAAGATGCCAATGTCACTGAAGCTTGCTATGAGGTTGGCTTTGAAAGCCTTTCATACTTTAATAAAATCTTCAAAAAAATTACTGGTGAAAATCCTTCTACTTTTAGAAAAAGAAAGGGTCTTGATTAATTAATAAAAACAGATGTTGTAAATTACTAATGACTAAAGTATCAAGTATGAAATTTATAAAGCTATTTTTCCTCTATAGTATTTTGTTGCTTCCTCAATTTTCATCCGCACAAACAGACTGGTTGATTCAACCTATTCAACAGAAAGCCAATATCAATATACAGGACAACTATATTGAATTGAATAATGGTCTCGCAAAAAGAATATTTTATATTGGTCCTAACCTTGCTTGTATTGATTATACGAATTTGAGTAATGGTCAACAATTACTGAGAAGTATTGAGCCAGAAGCAAGAGTAGTAATGGATGGTCAAATGTATAATATAGGCGGATTAATTGGTCAAACAGAAAAAGCTTATTTGATAAAAGGTTCAGAGAAAAAATTATTATCAGATAAAAATGCTTTTCAATTTAAAGGATATCATATTGATACTATTGCCCATTATATTCAATGGAAATCCACTACCTGGAATTCAAATAAGAAGCAAGCTAAAGGCAAATCCATTCGATTTGATTTTATTGCGCCTAATAATCATTTAAGTAATCTCACTATTTCAGTGCATTACAATTTATATGATGGAATTCCATTAATTACAAAGTGGGTAGAAATCAAAAATAATGGAGATCAGAAAGTAAAAATAAATAGAGTAGTTAACGAGGTATTAGGTTTAGTAGAAGAAGAAAGTGCAGTAGTGGGTAAGCCTGAAGTGATGAAAAAACAACATGGTATTTATGTAGAAACGAATTATGCATTTAACAATGCAATGCGTTATGATATCAGTGATCAAACTACTCATTGGAAAATAGATTCGAGTTATACTTCGCAAGTAAACTATAATTATGAAACACCTTGCTTATTAGAGATATATCCTGAAAGGGCTCCTGGTATTGAATTAGCGAAGGGTGAAACATTTACATCTGTTAGAACCAATGAGCTTTTAATGGATAGTTATGATCGACAAAGAAGAGGATTAATGCTTCGTAAAATGTATAGAACTATTGCACCTTGGACTACGCAGAATCCCATATTCATGCATTTGGTGAGTAAAAATGATGAAGAAGTAAAAGCTGCAATTGATCAATGTGTAGCCACTGGATATGAAGCGGTGATACTCAGTTTTGGTAGTCATTTAAACATGGAGGATTCCAGTCAAAAAAATATCATTAAATGGAAAGCCTTAGCTGATTATGCACATCAGAAAAATATTTTATTAGGAGGGTATTCTTTATTTAGTAGTAGAAGAATTAGTGATGCAGATGATGTGATAGATATAAAAACAGGGAAGCCTGGCGGCGCATTTTTTGGCAATGCACCTTGTTTTGGAAGTAGATGGGGCTTAGCATATAGAGATAAGATTAAATATTTTTTCAAACAAACTGGTTTTGATATTTGGGAGAATGATGGACCTTATCCTGGTGATGTCTGTGCAAGCACAGTTCATCCTGGTCATAAAGGGTATGATGATTCTCAATGGAGACAGATGGAAATTCAAAAAGACTTGTATAAATGGTTGAATGAAAGAGGGGTTTACATCAATGCGCCAGATTGGTATTTTTTAGATGGTACACATAAGATTGCGGTAGGTTATAGAGAGGTTAATTTTTCTTTATCCAGAGCACAACAAAAAATTATCAATCGTCAAAATATCCATGATGGCACTATCGAGAAAACACCTTCTATGGGCTGGGGTTTTGTGCCTTTAACCAAATACCAAGGGGGAGGCGAAGATGCAGTATTAGAGCCACTGCAAGATCATTTAGAAGATTATGAACAATTGATGATGCAATACTACGGTGCTGGTGTGCAAGCTTGTTATAGAGGGCCAAGATTATATGATACCGACAAAACCAGGGTAAAGGTTCAATCTGTTATTGATTGGTATAAAAAATATCGTTCAATTTTAAATGCAGATATGATTCAATTGAGAAGAGCAGATGGAAGGGATTGGGATGGTTGGTTACATGTAGATCCAGCTTTACCTCAAAAGGGATTGATGATGTTGTTTAATCCAACTAATGAAACCATTACTAGAACTATTCAATTGCCTTTATATTATACTGGCTTAAAAGACAAAGCAACCATTGCTGCAAAAGGGAATACTTCTAAAATATATACTATGAATAGAGCATATGAAACATCATTTAGTTTCACGCTAGCTCCAGGAGCATATGAATGGTTTACAATAGAATAAATTAATTCAAAAAGATCTCGTCAATGAAAATCCATGCTGGTGTTCCTTTTCCAGGATGCCAGTTAGGTAATTTTTTAAGATTGGTGGCTACCAATTTATAAAATTTATAAGGAGTAGGTTTGCTAATAGCACAACTAAAACCTTTTGTTTCATTCATTGTTTTTGGTGTGGCATCAGTAACACCAGGATAATTATTTTTTGAAACCAGTGTGTAATTTTTCCCATCCATACTACCCATTATATCTATACTCACGATAGGAAAAATATAAGATCCTAAATTTACCAATGCATTCAAATAAATTTCTTTAATAGCAGTTGGTTGTTTAAATCCAAAGATCATTTCCATATTCGCATCTTTATAGCCTAGCCATTTTGCATTTCCAAAATTCTTATCTCCTAATTCATAATCAAATAAAGTCTTTGGTCCATTTGCCCTGTATTTTGGATCAGGTAATTGCAATAAAACAATGGAATCTGGATGTATGGTTGATTTATAAAAATTTCTTTCTACAATATCGCTGCTTATCCAACCTGCCTTGAATGCCTTGGTTTTTAGCACAGTATTATTGAATAAACGAATAGGCTTTTTATAGATGGGGCTTTTTAAGCTATCTGGATCTGTACCATCCAATGTATATCTAACAATAGCACCTTTTACAACGTGTTTGATAGGTATATCTAAATGAGTAGGAATGATCGAAGAATCTTGTTCGATACTAGGATTGATAATTTTAATAATTTCATTTTCTAAATTATCCCCAACAGTTACCATTAGCTTTTTATTATTCGATTGAATAAGTGCTAACTGATCTTGTTTAATGGAAGTATTCCAAATATGAAGTTTCTCTATGGAGCTACCTTTTATTAAATTATTTATTTCATTTGGGGTAGCTTCAATGCCGGCAATAGACAATGATTTTAATTTTGACAATGTCTTGATAGATGCTAAAGATGTAATTTTTAAGCCTGTATAATTTAAGTTTAATTTTTCTAATTGTTTAAAGTCTGCAATCATTGCCATATCTTCTTGTTGTAAAGGCATGGTTTGCATGTTTAATGAAACTATTTGCGCTTTTATCTTATCTAATTTTTTTAATTGTGCTCTATCATAAAAAGAACCCTGGAAAAAATTCACTTCAATCAGGTTTGATCCAGGATACACATATTGCACATTGCAATAATTGGTATTATACTCGCTAATATCTGGTCCTGTATTTCCTTTGTTCTGTGTTTTCTCTATAGGAGCTTGATAGCTATTGGCTAACAGGTATAAACTATCTGTTTTTTCCAACTCCATTAGTTTTTTATTAAAATCACCACCTGCACTAATCCAGTCGTTTAAAATTTTTATTTCAGTTGGGGTTAGTTGAGGTTTACCATCTGGAGGCATATGTTTTTCTTCGGCAAGTGGTAGATGGATTCGTTCTATAATACTAGAAGTGCCAGCTATAGCTAATACTGATCCGTGTTTGCCTCCTTTTAAGATATGCTCTTTATTGTCTAGTAATAAATTACCTTTTACTTTATTTGGACCATGACAGCCTACACATTTATCTAATAAAATGGGTTGCACTGCTTTCTCATAAATACTTGCAGTGCTATCTAATGTCTTTTTTGTAACAGTATCAGTAGTAGTAATTTTATCCTCTGGAAAACTGAGTGCATTTTCTCCGTGCGTTAGTTGTCCACCTTTATGTGTAAATACAATAACTAATACTAAAAGAAATACGCCCACTTCAACTCTTAAAATTTTATTGGTTTGAAATTTTATAGAATAGTTATTGACAAAAACCAATATCCAACTAAATAAAGCAATTGCCACGCCTCCCCATTGATGTTGGGTTAATAAATCTTCAGCATAAGTATTGTCTTTAGAAAGAAATAATCCTGTAATTGCTACTATAACAGCAATAAATGCGTTGCTCAACAATACTTGCTGCTCTATAGCTTTTGTTAATTTTCCAGCAGGTGTAAAAACTAAATACAATCCAATACAAATACTCAATACAATAGGAAAGTGTAAGAATAGTGGATGAAACTTACCTATCCATGCCATCCCTATATGAAGCGTTAACTTTTCTTTGAATAATACAATGAATACTAAAAACGGATTCAATATCCACAAAGCATTTCCTATAAATGCAAATAATTTATTCGACTTTGTCATTAACTAATTATTTCATTGATCACATTTCCGGCAACATCTGTTAATCTATATCTTCTGCCTAAATGCTTGAAAGTAAAATCTTCGTGTTGAACACCCATCAAGTGCATCACTGTTGCATGAAAATCGTGCACATGTACTGGCAATGTATTAATATTATAACCAAACTCATCTGTTTCTCCGTGAACACCGGGTTTTACACCGCCTCCAGCCATCCAAATAGTAAAACATCTTGGATGATGGTCTCTACCATAATTATCTTTTGCAAGTGCACCTTGACAATAATTGGTTCTTCCAAACTCGCCTCCCCAGATGACCAAGGTCTCATCTAATAATCCTCTTTGTTTTAAATCTTTTACCAATGCTGCTGATGCTTGATCCACATCTTTACATTGTCCTTCTAATTGAGCTGGTAAATTATCGTGCGCATCCCAGCCCTGATGATATAATTGCACAAAACGTACACCGTTTTCTGAAAGCTTTCTTGCTAATAAACAATTGGCTGCATAAGTTCCTGGTACCAAACAGTCTGGTCCATACATTTTTACAATTGACTCTGGTTCGTTTTGTAAAGAGGTAATTTCAGGAACGGCCATTTGCATTCTATAAGACAATTCGTATTGTTGAATTTTGGCAACGATCTCTGGATCGCCAATTTCTTTATAAGAAGCTTCATTTAAAGAAGCAATTTCATCTAACATGGCTCTTTTATCATCTCTTTGAATAAAAGAAGGATCAGTTAAATATTTTACAGGTTCTTCACCACTGGTGAATTGAACACCCTGATGTATTGAATCTAAAAATCCGTTGTTCCATAATTTTGAATAAACCCCTTGTCCATTTCCTTTACCCTTGCTTAACAATACACAGAAAGCTGGAAGATTTTTATTTTCACTACCTAAACCATAACTAATCCAAGATCCCATACTTGGTCTATTACCAACTTGAGCACCTGTTTGGAAAAAGGTTAATGCAGGATCGTGATTGATGGCCTCAGTATACATGGTTTTTACAATACACAAATCATCAGCAATGCTAGCAATATGTGGAATGGTTTCACTAAACCATGCACCATGTTGTCCATGTTGTGAGAAATTAAATTTTGAACCAGCCAATGGAAATTTTGCTTGATTGGCTGTCATACCTGTTAATCTTTGACCCATTCTAATGCTTGCTGGAAGATCTTCTCCATGCATGCTTTGTAATTTGGGTTTATAATCAAACAAATCTAATTGTGAAGGAGCGCCATTTTGAAATAAATAAATTACTCTTTTTGCTTTAGGAGCAAAATGAGGTAATACATTGGCAAATAATTCGTCTTCTGTCTTTCCTTCAAATAAACCTGGAGCGACTAATGAGCCTAATGCCAATCCACCAATACCTAAACTCATTTTAGATAAAAACTTTCTTCTGTTTTGGTTTAATCCATGTTCTAAAAATTCATTCATACTAATGATTTAAGATTTGGTGATGGCTTCTTCTAGATTATACATAATCAATATAGTCTTCATTAATGCTGCAGCTTCTGCTTCATTGTATTTTCTATTGGGTTGTGCAAACTCACCAATGGCTAATGTCTCTTTGGTTAATGCAGGCTTTTGTTGGTAAACAGCTAGTTGATTTTCACAATACTTAACCAGTTTATTCTTTTCAAATCTTGTAGCCGGTCTTACTAAGATGGATTCAAATGCTTTTTCTATTTTTTCATCTAGGCTTTCTGCTCCCATACTTATTTTTTGCGCCATCACTCTTGACGCTTCAAGAATGGTTGGATCATTTAGCATATTCAATGCCTGTAAGGGAGTATTAGTGCTACTTCTTTTTGCTTCACATTGATCTCTATTACTTGCATCAAAAATCATCATACTTGGAGGAGGTGCAGTGAGTTTAATAAAAGTGTATAATCCTCTTCTGTACAAATCACTATTGTGATCTTGTTTATAGCTGGCTAATACACCTCTACCACTAGTAGTGCTTTCCCATACACCTTTAGGTTGATAAGGTTTTACGCTTGGTCCTCCGATGGTGTAATTTAATAGACCACTTGAAGCCAAAATAAAATCTCTAATAGTTTCTGCTTTATACCTAATTCTTGGAGATCTTGAATAATATACATTATCAGGATCTTTTTCCAATTGCTTGGGTTTAATTTCACTAGATTGTTTGTAGGTACTACTGGTAACAATTTTTTCCATTAAATATTTAATGTCCCAATTATGCTCCATAAAATCTACTGCCAACCAATCCAATAATTCTGGGTGCGTTGGTAGCTCCCCTTGTAAACCATAATCACCAGAAGTTTTAACAATGCCTTTGCCAAATATTTCTTGCCAAACAAAATTTACAAATACTCGAGCAGTTAATGGATTTTTTTTATTGACTGTCCAGCCAGCTAAGCCCAATCTATTTCTTGGGTACTTGGTAGTATCAAATGGCATGATAGATTCCAAAGCAGTAGGTTGTACTTGTACATTAGAAGGGGCATCGTAACTACCTCTATTTAAAATATAAGTTGGTCTAGGTTTATTAGAGTCTCCCATTACCGCAACTTCTAAAGTATTGGTATCTTTTGTATTGATATATTGTAAAACTGTTTTTCTATCTGCAGCTGTTAAAAATAATTTCGGTGTTTTTGCTGGAGTAGAAATACTTACATCTCCTTCATATCCTTTTTCTTTACTGATATTAAAGAATCCATATAATTGATAATAATCTTTTGCAGAGAATGGATCGTATTTGTGATCATGACATTGTGCACACTCAATCGTAACGCCTAAAACTGCTTTTCCGTATGTTTTGGTTTTATCAATATTGTAGGATACTCTATATTCTTCTTCAATCACTCCGCCTTCTTCTGTATACTTATGATTTCTAAAGAAAGCAGTTGCTAAAATAGTTTCCTTGGTAGCATTTGGCAATAAGTCTCCTGCTATTTGTTGTGTTAGGAATTGATCATAAGGCAGGTTCTTATTAAATGCATTGATTACCCAGTCTCTCCAAGGCCATTGCGTTCTAATATTATCATCCTGAAAACCATAAGAGTCTGCATATCTAGCTAAGTCTAACCATAGCACACCCATCTTTTCTCCGTATGCTGGTTTTTTAAGCAATGCTTTGACCATTTGTTGGTACCAATTGGCTTGAGTATTATTATTCCATTGTTGATATTCTGCATGTGTTGGCGGTAAGCCGGTAATGTCCACAAAAGCTCTTTTAATTAAAGCAGGTTTATTAGCCTCTTCGTTGGGACTAAAATCTTTTGCTTCCATTGCTGCCAATACAAAATGATCAATTTCATTGCTAGGCCATTGTGTATTGTCCAGTGCTGGCAATTTTGCTTTCACAGGTGTTACAAATGCCCAATGCTTTTCATATTTGGCACCTTGTTTAATCCACTTTTTAAATAAAGCAATTTCATCTGCGCTTAAGGGAGTCAAGTGACTTTCAGGTAAAGGCATCATGATCTTTGGATCGGTTGACTCAATTCGTGTAACGAGTTCACTTAATTCTGGATGTCCAGGTACAATCGCAAACTTACCTTTTGATTTTTTTAATGGTGCATAAGCATAAGCAGCTTGATCTAATCTTAGATCAGCTTTTACTTTTTTTACATCAGGTCCATGACAAGTAAAACATTTATCAGAAAGTATAGGACGAATATCTCGATTATATGAGACTAATTCCTTTTCAGCATTCTTTGTAGAAGAAGCAAAATAACGAATTGCACCTATCGCGATATAGCCAATCACCATTAAGGCAATTAGAATAGTTAGTTTATGATTGATCCAATTTTTTTTCATCAACAAGTATTAAACTCTTGAAAATTTATATGGATATACTTTTCCGGATGCCCACTGTGCAACATAAATACTTCCTTCGTTATCAACACAAACATCGTGTGGATGAATTAATATTTTATCGGCTTGTGACATAGGTTGTAAAACACCACCAATGTATTGAGGAGCTGAACCCCCTAAATTAGAAACTACTTTATTGTTTTTATCTAATATAGTTATGAATCCTGTTTTTTCATTGTCTAAGCTTGGAGATCTCAACACTGCTGCATATAAATGATCTCCTTTAATCACTGGTCTACACATACAAGCGCCAGGCAAATGAATTACTTCTATTAATTTTCCATCTAATGAAAATCTTTTAAATGCATTTCTTGTTCTATCGGTGATAAGCAATGTTGGTGTACCATTTCGTTTATCAACACAAATTCCATGCGCATTATCAAAATGTGCATCGCCTTCGCCTCTTCCGCCAAATGCATTTTTTAAATTTCCCTTTTCATCATAATGTAAAATATGCTGTGCACCATAACCATCTGCGATATAAAATTCTCCATTATCTAATACAGTAGTTTCAGTTGGGACAAATGCTTCTGGCTTTTGATATGCTGGAATATCTTTAGGTGCATTGATGGTTAATAAAACTCTTCCATCCATAGTTGTTTTATATACCTGATGTTTATCTGTATCGGTGATAAATAAAAAATCTTCATTACCATTATGTTGAATGGTTAAACCATGTGCCCCTGGAAATTGATGCCCCCAGCTTTCGATTAATTTACCTGATGTATTATAAACAATTACATTGTTTTTTGTTTCATTGGTTAACAAGACAATTCTTCCTTTGCTATCTTGTACCATCTCATGACAATCATTTACAGGAGTTTGACTAGGATTTAAATTACCCCATTCTGTATTAAGGGTATAAGTCATATTATTATGACCGTACACTGGACTGTTTTTCACTGAATTGTTTTTTTTGTTGATGAATAATCCCATCGAAACAATAGATACATTTTTTACAAATGTTCTTCTTTTCATAAGACAATAATTTAGCAAGCAATCGTAAATAAATTACCTCTTTAAAGATAACTTATTTTATGAATATTTTGTAATACCCGGAATGGCAATAGGGTAGCTACCATCAGCATTTGGAACCACTGGTGGTGTTGCATCCCAAGCGTATACCTTAGGGTGAATGTCTATGCCAGAATGGATGGCTTTATCCCAATAAACCATTTGTCCACTATAAGTAGCCATTCTACCTAAAATAGAAGTCATGGTACTTTTTGCACCATTCTCTGCATCTGCAAATTTGTATTCTCCTTTTGCAATGGCAGCAAATAATTCATCGTGCTCTGTTTGATAAGGATTGTTTTCTTTTTTTGTATCGTACTGATAAATAATTTTACCACTATGATCTTTAATATGTGCAGCACCACATGCAATTCTTCCCTTTGTGCCAATTAATAATTCATCCACTCTGCTCATCGTACCTGGCATATGTCTACACTGACTATTTAAAATAGATCCATCAGCATATTCAAATTCAACAAAGTGATGATCAAAAATTTCTCCATGCTCTTTACTAGTTCTAACCTGTCTTCCACCAAAGCCTTGTGCTTTTACAGGATAACCACCTTTAAACCAGTTGATCACATCTAAATTATGAATGTGTTGTTCGGTAATATGATCACCACATAACCAATTAAAATAATACCAATTTCGCATTTGGTATTCCATTTCAGTTTGACCTGCTTTTCTTGGTCTTGTCCAAACGCCATCGTTATCCCACCATGCTTGCATGCTAGTGATATCTCCTATCAAATCTTTTCTTTTAAATAATTCTCTATAAGAATTTTGATAATGCCTTTGTAATCCAACTACTACGTTTAATTTTTTTTGTTTAGCAATTGCTGCAGTAGCTAATACTTTTTGAACACCTGCAGGATCAGTCGCCACAGGCTTTTCCATGAATACATGTTTGCCTTGATTAATTGCTTCTTCAAAATGTATTGGTCTGAAACCTGGAGGTGTAGCTAGTATCACTACATCAGCTAATGCAATTGCTTTTTTATATCCATCAAACCCAGTAAATTTTCTTTCTTCTGGAACGTCTAATCTTTTTGCAAGCTCTCCAATACTATTATTAATTTCTTCAGTCAGTTCTTTATGACAATTGTCAACGTTGTCTTTGAATGCATCACATAGTGCAACAATTTTCACATTTTGTTTACTTGACAATGCTTGCATCGCAGCACCAGTTCCTCTTCCCCCACAACCCACTACCGCTACTTTTATAGTATCTTCAGCTCCAGAAAAAAAGTTTGCTTTCGATAATAGTGGAGCCGTCATTAATCCTCCTGCCATTAAACTGCCATTAATGACAAAGTCTCTTCTTGATGCATTGTTTTGATCTTGTTTTTTCATACAATCGTTTTTATAAGTGAATATAGTTATTGAAAAATTGGTTGACTTCTTCTTCGGTGGGTTGCTTCTTTGGTCTGACTAATCTAAAACCTACTTGCTTAGCTTCTGTTAACCACCATTTACTTTTAGGTATCTGTGGATCACGTTTATTCCAAATAGGATCTGAATGAAATCTTTCTGCACTTTTTAATTGTAAAGCATTGTCCATAAAACTTCCACCTTTAAGTGTCTTAGGATATCTTGCATTATTTGCTGGTATCATAGGATCCTTTGTGGCCATGGTTTCTATGCTTGTTTCGCTATAATGATCTAAGGTCCACTCTACAATATTTCCTAACATATCATATAATCCCCAAGCATTGGGAAGTTTTTGTCCAACCTTATGATATGTGCCTTTGCTATTTTTTTGATGCCATGCATATTGATCAATTAATGCAATATTGTTTCCAAAAAAATAATTGGCATTGCTTCCAGCTTTGCATGCATATTCCCATTCTGCTTCTGTGGGTAATCTATAAAACACTTTGGTTTTTTGGTACAACCATTTGCAATACATTAATGCAGACAATTGCGACATGCTGTTAGCAGGATATCCACCCAATTTACCCATCCCCCAAGTAAGATCTACATATTGTGGACTAGGTCTTGTAATAGCATCAATTTTTGAGTTTTGACTGGTTTGCTCATCTTTTAAAAAAATATCAAATTCATCTCTGGTCACTTCAAATGCGCCCATCCAAAATTCACTTAGTTCAATTTTTTTTTGTGTATTACCTATTGTAAAATTGCCTGCTGGTATCGGAACCATTTTAAAATATATATTGGATCCTGGTATTAATTGTTGGTATGCAACGAACTCTTGCGCGGAAATTTCGTTCATTGAAATCAATAGAAATACAAAGAGAAAAACCTTTTTCAATAGCCAATCGTTTTGAATCTTTAAGTTAATTAAAATATTCATTTAAATAGGCATTAAAGTTCTTCGAACTATAATAATCAATAGATTTTTTGTTTTGAACAGCAATCAATATAGCAGCATCATATTGCTTAACAAGTTGGAGCGCCTCTTTTATAGATAAAACACTGCATGCGGTAGACAGCCAATCTGCAGTGGTTCCTTCCCGAGCAATCACGGTAACATTTTTTGGGGTTTCCATACCATAACCAGTGAGTGGGTTGATGATATGAGAGTATCTACGTCCATTGAAAATAAAAAATTGATAAACATCTCCACTTGTCGCAACTGCATGATTACTAAGCTTTAATGTCTTGTTAATGGCTTTGTTTTGTGCTCGTATTTGATTAATGCCAATGGTCCAAAACATCTTATTAGGTGCCATGGTTACAATTTTCCCTCCAGCATCCACTATAGCGTATTCAACACCTTTATTTTTTAAATAGTTTAAAGCCTTTTGAGCAATAAAACCTTTTCCTAAGCTTCCTAGATCCAGCTTCATCCCTGCTTTAGGGATATTTATTTGATGATGCATGGTATCAATATCAATTTGATCAAATTGAATCAATGCTTTCGCTACTTTAATTTGAGATTCATTCGGAAATAATTTGCTTTTTCTTGCATTTCTCCATAGAACACTGAGTGGTCCAACAGCAACATTATAAGCTCCATTGGTTTGATAAAAAGCTTTTTTTGCAATCACTAATATTTCTTCCAGAATTGGACTAATGGGCTGTAATCCTTTACCAGCATGTAAATTAATCTTGCTTAATTCACTAGTACTATCGTAATCACTTAAGATATGATTGAGAGAATCAATTAAAAACAAAACTTCTTGCGAAAGTTGTGTTGATCGTACACTATCTAATTGAGTTGTTCCAGCGCCAATGATTATTTTTAAAGGAGAGCCCATTTTATCGGCATAAAAAGTATATTTCTTATACTGTCCGTTTACTGTAACAGCATTAAAACATATAATAATAATGAGTAAAAGAAATTTATTCAACTTGGTCTTCTAATTAGATATACTTAAATTTAAGGAATTAAAAATGAAAGTATGGAACGTCGTAATTTCTTAAAACAAAATTTAATAGCAAGTGGAGCATTATTAAGTACTAGCGCATTTGCAAATACTAAAATGTCCCCTATAGAAGAGTCAACATTTAAATTAAATTACGGTTTTCATGATGGCATGTTTAAATCTCATGCAGGAAATGATTTTATAGAGCAAATTAAATTTGCACATAGTATGGGCTTTAGATCCATTGAAGACAATGGTATGATGGGAAGAACGCCTGCAATGCAAGAAAAGATTGGCAATACACTTGCAAGCCTTGGAATGACGATGGGTGTGTTTGTAATTAGTTTTGATAATTGGCCATTGAGCGTCTCTATGACAAGTGGTAATAAAGATTGGAGAAAAAAGTTTGTTGACTATTGTACAGAAGCTGTGAATGTTGCTAAAAGATGTAATGCTAAACACATGACGGTGGTACCTGGTAATTATGATCGTACCAAATCTTTGGATATGCAGTTAGCAAATGTAATTGGAGCATTAAGACCAGGCGTAGAAATTCTTGAAAAACATAATTTAATCATGGTATTAGAACCATTGAGTGATACTCCAGAATTATTTTTAAGGTATTCGGATCAAACTTATGCTATTTGTAAGGCAATGAATAGCAGTGCATGTAAAATTTTATTTGACATGTATCATATGCAAAGAAACGAAGGCAATATTATTGCTAACATAGATAAATGCTGGGACGAAATTGGCTACTTTCAAATTGGCGATAATCCAGGTCGTAAAGAACCAGGCACCGGTGAAATGAATTATAAAAATATCTTTAAACACATTTACCAAAAAGGATATAGAGGTGTGATGGGAATGGAGCATGGTAATGCAGGTGCAGGCAAAGAAGGCGAATTGGCATTGATTAAAGCATACAGAGAAGCAGATAGCTTTTAACTAATTAAAACATTTATTAATTGAATTTTATGAAAAAAGGAATTATTGCAATTTTATTTTTAGTAGTCTTTGTACAACTGAATGCACAAAAAAAATTCGAAGCTAACTGGGAATCTTTAAACACAAGAAAAATTCCAGCTTGGTTTAATCAAGATAAATTTGGCATTTTTATTCACTGGGGCGTATACTCTGTTCCAGCATTTGCGCCAGCTTGGTCTAATGATGGATACAGTTATGCCGAGTGGTATAGATATAGATTGTTTGAGAAGAAAAAAGAATTCATTGATTTTCATAACAAAAATTATGGAAGCAGTTTCACTTATGAACAATTTGAACCTATGTTCAAAGCAGAAATGTTTGAACCTACTCAATGGGCAGATCTATTTAAAAAATCTGGCGCTAAATATGTAGTGCTTACGTCTAAGCATCATGATGGTTATACATTATGGAATAGTGCTGAAGCAGATAGAGATTGGAACAGACCTTGGAATGCAGTAACAGGAACACCTAAAAGAGATTTATTAGGTGATTTGTCTGAAGCAGTTAGAAATAGTGGATTAAAAATGGGTTATTATTATTCTTTATACGAATGGTTTAATCCAATGTGGTTACATGATAGAAAAAAGTATGTTGAAAAACACATGACTCCACAGTTTAAAGATTTAGTGACTAAGTATAAGCCTTCGGTGATCTTTTCAGACGGGGAGTGGGATATTTCAGATACTGCTTGGAAGAGCCCTGAATTGTTGGCTTGGTTATTCAATGAATCTCCTGTAAAAGACAATGTAGTGGTGAATGATCGTTGGGGTAATAATACTAGAGAAAAGAATCATGGCGCTATGTACACTACTTCTGAATACGGAAGTGGTATGGATGCGAGTATTATTTGGGAAGAAAGTCAAGGTATTGGTAGTTCGTATGGCTATAACAGAAATGAACAATTGAAAGATTATAAATCTAGTAGAGAACTTATATTAATGTTAAATGATATTGTTTCTAGAGGTGGTAATTTTTTATTAGATATTGGTCCAGATGCTGATGGTAATATTCCAGTGATCTTACAACAAAGATTATCAGATATAGGTGATTGGTTAGAAGTAAATGGGGAAGCGATATATGAGACGACTGCTTTTAAAAAACCAGCTCAATGGACTTTAGGAAAAATGCCTGCTAAAAAATCTGCAAGCTTTATGGCAGATTATAAAGTAGCAAAATTGGTGGTTCCTAAAACAGATAGTGCTTATATCGAAAGTTTCTTCACAAAAAAAGGGAATGATTTGTATTGCATCTTACCTAATTATCAAAATAGTATTACGATTAGAGATATACAAGCAAATGCAGATGCAACTCTTACTGTCTTGGGCTCAAAACATCAACCTACTTGGAAAAGAAAAGGAAAAAATATTGTAGTGGACTTATCTTCTTTAAAACCAGGAGATATTAATAGCTCAGGAATCTTTGTTATTAAAATGACCAATACCCAACAACAGTAACTACACTTGTATACCTTGTTTTTTTATTTCTGAGTGCATTACTTTAAACCAAAGTGGTGGCACTAGAGAAAGTAGAATCATACCTGGATAACCCGTAGGCATTTGTGGTGCCTGGTCCATATGTCTTAGCACTTGATATTTTCTAGAAGCTAAGTAATGGTGATCGCTATGTCTACTCAATTCAAAAAGCATGAGTCTGCCAATTACGTGATTGCTATTCCAACTATGATGTGGTTGCACTCTTTCATAACTTTCTTCACTTGTTTTATTTCTGCTTAAACCATAATGCTCTATATAGTTCACTGTTTCTAGTAACATTCCACCCATTAAAGCAGCAGCAATAAACAATAATGTTACCATGCCGCCCCAGAACCAATACACACCAAATACAAATGCGGCTTGTATGATTTGAAACTGCAACATTTCGTTCTGTATTGAAAATGCAGATTTCCCTTTTTTCTTCAGTGCCTTTCCAGCAATATGCCATGCACTCATATAAGTACCTATTAAGGTTTGCGGCCAAAATGCATACAATGATTGATTCAATTTTGCAGAACTTGGATCTCCAGGTGTGGCTACATGTTTATGGTGCCCTTGATTGTGATCAATATAAAAATGCATGTACAAACTGGTTAGTAAAAGTAATTTAGCAAGGGTTTGTTCAAATTGATTTACTCTATGCCCAAGTTCATGCGCCACATTAATGCCGAATGTGCCACACAATAAACCCATGGTCATTACTTTCCCAACAATATCAATCGTAGTAATGCCTTCTACTGTTACTGCATTGAAAAAAGTATATAAAGAATAATACTGCATGATTACAGCGAAGTATAAAATGATATCATATATTTTATTGCTTTTTGCCAAAGATTCTTCTACCTCATCTAAATTTTTGGCATCTGGTTTAAGCATCAGCTCCACGCCAGGAACTACAAAAAAAGTATACAATAAAGGCAACCAACATAAAATACCATTGCCATTAAATGCAATTAAACCCAATACATATAATATAAATGGTGTGAGGTACTTAAATGATTTTATACTTCTTATCATGGTATTAAGTTAGCCAAATTTTGTAAATTCCATCAAATTTTATCTATGAAACAAGTTATGGCGGTTATTGCATTGACTTTTTGTGTAAGTGTACAGTCACAAGTATTACCCAAAAACTTTAACGATTTAACCAAGCAGGTTGAACCTAATTTAATTGAATGGCGTCGTCATTTTCATGAGTTTCCGGAATTATCCAATAGAGAGTTTAACACAGGTAAATACATCGCAGAGTATTTAAAATCAATTGGTTTGGAAGTAAAATATCCTGTTGCAAAAACGGGTGTTGTGGCTATTTTAAGAGGAGGCAAACCCGGACCCAATATAGGTTTAAGAGCAGATATTGATGCACTACCAGTTTTAGAAAGAGCGCCTATTTCGTTTGCATCCAAAGTGAAAGCTGAATACAATGGACAACAAGTGAGTGTGATGCATGCATGCGGACATGATGCACACACAGCTATTTTAATGGCCACAGCAAAAACTCTAAAAGACATGCAAAAAGATGTTGCAGGCACTGTGGTGTTTTTGTTTCAGCCTGCAGAAGAGGGTTCGCCCAATAATGAAGAAGGTGGCGCACCTTTATTGATCAAGGAGGGCGCAATGGATAACCCAAAATTAGATGTGGTTTTTGGATTACATATGGCAGCATCTTTACCTGCAGGAATGTTGGCTTATAAATCAGGAGCAGCACAGGCATCATCCGATCTATTTAAAATAATTGTTCATGGTAAAGGAAGTCATGGCGCAATGCCATGGGGAAGTGTGGATCCAATTGTTGTATCTGCACAAATTATTGAAGGGCTACAACATATTGTGAGTCGACAATCTGATTTAACCAAAGCACCATTGGTGATTTCTATTGGCTCTTTACATGCTGGTGTTAGAGCGAATATCATTCCAGAGACTGCTCAAATGGATGGCACCATTCGTTCATTAGATCCCATCATGAGAAAAGAAACACACGAAAAAATAAAACAAACTGCCAATGCCATTGCTGCTGCCAGTGGGGCAACAGTAGAAGTAGATATTAAAACACAAACTTTGGTCAACTATAACGATCCTGCATTAACAAAGAAAGCTGCTATTTCATTATCAAAAGTGGCCGGTGCTGAAAATGTTTTTGAATCTAATTGGACTACAGCAGCAGAAGATTTTTCTTTTTATGGTGAAAAAGCGCCCACATTCTTTTTTAGTTTAGGAGGTATGGAAAAAGGAAAAAAACCGAGCGAGGTAGGAGGTCATCATACGCCCGATTTTTATTTAGACGAGTCAGGATTTATTAATGGAGTAAAAGCTTTTTGTAATCTAGTGTTTGATTTTAAAAAATAAAAAAAGGGGGTAATAAAATACCCCCTTTTTAATTAAAGGTTTAATATTTTTATAATTTACCGATCGTTTTTTGTAATTCTTCCAATGTATTTTTAACAGCTGCTTCTACTGTTTTGGTAGGAGCCATATCGGTATTATCTAATATTTCAAATAGAGCACTTAATTTTCTATCTATTTGAGGATACTTGTTCATGGTTTGTTTTCTAGCTTCATAACAAGCTTTTGATAACTGATGTTGTCTTTGTAAATCATTTAAAGCTGTTTTTACTCTAGGGTCCATTTTAATTTCCAATGGTTGTTCTAAAGTCTTACTGCCAATAGTCATTCTAACTGTGTAAGTACCCGGTAAAACCCAAGGTGCTGTTGCATCAGGTGCCGTATTGTTTTTTACAGCAGTCATTGGGTAGGATACTGGTAAATTCAATGGAGTATATTTCATATCCCATAGTAATCTGTGCATTCCTGATTGGTTAGATACAATTTTCTGTGGTCTAATCCAATACAGAGGAATATTCACATCAGGAATTTTATACAAAGTATCATTGCTCTTAAAAGTTCTTATCACTTCTTTTTGTTGATTCAAAATATCAATTTGTACAATATCATTTGTTGCATTAGGTAAATAATATTCAATCATCGCTCCATCTGGAGGATTTTCGCCAGCTGGTTCTTCTGGTGGTAATGGAGTATCTGTGTTCATATTCCATCTAACACGAGTAGCCACCTGTGGCTTAAACAATGCAACTTGATTTTTTGTAGAAGCATTCAATTGTCTTAAAGAACTAATATTATCCAAAATCCAAAAACTTCTTCCGTGCGTTCCAATCACTAAATCATCATCTTTAATGACTAAATCTCTAATGCTTGTAGAAGGCATATTTAATTGTAAAGATTGCCAATGCTCTCCTGCATCAAAAGATACATAAACTGCATTTTCAGAACCTGCAAATAATAAACCTTTTCTTACAGCATCTTCTCTTACAGCATTGATAGGTTCATTCGGCAAACCTGTAATAATTTTTTTCCATGTCGCTCCACCATCTGTTGTTTTGTAAATATGAGGAGTTTGGTCATCACATCTAATTCTATTCACCGCTACATAGGCAGTATTATCATCAAATCTACTTGCATCAATTAAAGACACTTTACTCCAAGAAGTAATTTCAGGAGGTGTAATGTTTTTCCAATTTTTGCCTCCATCTCTGGTAATATGAATTAAGCCATCATCTGTTCCTGCCCATAAAGTATTGATATTTTTATAAGATGGTGCTAAGGTATATACCACACCTCTTCTTTTCATGGTCAACATATCTTTACTAGTGTAAATGCCCACACTAGCAGGAATATCCCATGCTTCTCTTGATAAATCTGGACTAATAGTTTCCCAAGTATCCCCTCCATTGGTTGTTTTGAAAATAATATTTCCAGAGAAAAATAAAGTTTTATTGTCTACAGGAGAAAATAAAACAGGCGCTGTTCTGATAAATCTTACATTACCTGATCTAACCGGTTCTGGTGAAATATTTTGCACCTGACCAGTTCTTTTATCAAACTTGGTTATTTTACCACCATAAATAATATTAGGATCTAAAGGATCTGCTGCAACATAACCATATTCTTCTACACCCACTGGATGCCATTCTCTAAAAGTGATATTACCATCATTGGATCTGGAAGCAATTCCGACTGATCCGCTTTCTTGTTGTCCTCCATATACATTATATGGGAATGCATTATCTGTACTTACATGATAAAACTGAGCTGTTGCTTGATTGTACCAACTTGAATAGGTTTCACCACCATTTACAGTTATGATGCCTCCTTGATCTACGCCAATGGCAATAATTTTTGGATTGGTTGGGTTGATCCAAATTCTGTGATAATCATCTCCTCCAGGTGCACCTTTAATGCCTGTCCAATGGTGACCTCCATCAACCGACTTCCACATCACCACATTGGCTGAGTAAACAATATCTTCATTCGTTGGATCTGTCTTCACTTCTGCAAAATCGCTTCCTCTTCCCCAGAATCTAGGGTCTTCGGTAAGCAAATACCAAGACTCACCACTATCATCACTTCTATATATGCCTCCTTTTTTTTCTGCATCTACTGTTGCATACATTCTAGTAGAATTACTTTGTGCAATCGTAAATCCAATTCTTCCTAATCCGTCTTGTTTTGTTGTTGGAAAACCTTTTTCAATCTTTCTCCAAGTGTTTCCTCCATCCGTTGATTTATACAATCCACTCGCTTCTCCATTCCAGGCGCCATTTTCCCAAGGACCTTGTCTTGCAGCCCACAAAGTAGCAAATACAATATTAGGATGATTAGGATCAATCATTACTTGCACTGCACCAGTATTTTCATCGATATATAAAACTTGTTCTAATGTTTTACCACCATCTAAACTTCTATACACGCCCCTTTCTTTGTTAGGACCATAAGGATGACCTAATGCTGCAACAAAAATTCTATTTTCATTATTTGGGTCTACGCTTAATCCGCCTATTTGCTGTGCATCATTTAAACCTAAGTGCATCCAGGTTTTTCCAGCGTCTGTAGATTTATATAATCCATCTCCAATAGACAAATCAGGTCTTTGAATACCTTCACCACTACCCACATAAATTACGTTGGGATTAGAAGGGGCAACAATTACATCACCTACTGATCCAGTTTTTTGTGCATCAAAAATGGGGTTCCATGTATGACCATAATCTGTGGTCTTCCATACACCACCATTGTTTACACCAATATAAAATACATTGGGTTGAGATACCACGCCAGAAATTCCTACTGTTCTTCCAGCTCTATGTGGTCCAATATTTCTGTACTTTAATCCACCAAACAAAGATTGATCCATTGTTTGGGCTTGAATGGAAGCACTAGTAATTAATGTTACCAATAAAAAAAGGGTTCTAACCATTTTGGCTGAACCCTTTAGATTAAATGTGTAAATACTATTCATATGGTTGTTTTATAGATACTAAATATACTACAAAACAACACTAAAACTTATACCGTTCTTACCAATTGTCTGTTCTAAACAAGTTTAAAGGCAAGCCCTCTTTATTAAATACATTTCCAATAGCTGTATTATTGAATGCATATCTAACCGCTACAGGCGCTTTAATATTTTTATTCGTGACTATAATTTTATCTCCAATAATTTTTGCAGTTCCGGGTACAAAAAGATGGTCTGCTCCGGCAATTTCAAAATGATTTAATTCTTTGTCCTTGCACATTAAACCAGCACCAATATTTGAAAAACTAAGTATTGCCTTCTCTTTTTCTACTTGTAATGATTCATATAATGGGCCGTTGACAACACCCATGTTTTGATTATAAATATTCTTTAAAGCAATATTTGCTAGTCTATTAGCCACTTCAATTTTTAAAGTTGGGTGAATATTGGTGGTATCAGGAACAAGATCAGACACTACCACCATGGCAGTATTTGGATGTCTGGATGCCTTAGTTTGTGTTTCTCTTAGTAATGCGCCATTGATATTATTACCATAAGTATAAGGAGCTATTTGCACAAAATAGAATGGAAAATTTTTATTCCATGCAGCTCTCCATGCATCAATCATTCCAGTAAACAATTGTTCATAGGAATAATAACTACTAACATTACTTTCTCCTTGGTACCATAAGACACCACTGATTGAAAATTTAGTAAGTGGCGCAATCATAGCATTGTATGCAATAGCAGTATTACTAGGCCACCAAGCATATTGACCCAAACTTTCTGCCCCCTTTTTTATAATGGGATCTTTCTCAATGACATAAGCAGGTGTCCATGTTTCAGCAGGTGTGCCACCCCAATTAGCGTTGATTAAACCTACTGGTGTTTTTATACTGCTATTTATTTTTTTACCAAAGAAGTATCCAATGGCGCTAAAATGAATCATTGATTCCGGACTACATACAACCCATTTGCCTTCTAGATTATCTTGAGGATAAAGAGCGGTAGATTTACTTACATAAAATAAACGTATTTCAGGTTGATTTGCATGGGGAGCTTCATTAATAGATTCTTTCAAATCTTGATCTCCAGACCATTCCATATTGCTTTGACCACTGCACACCCACACTTCTCCAATCAACACATCTTCTAATACTATTTTATTTTCTCCCTCTATTGTGATGGTATAACTTCCACCTGCAGCAGGTGTATTAATTTCAGCTTCCCAATGAGCACCATTGTTTGCTACTGCTTTATATGTTGTAGTATCCCAAGTAGTTTTTATGGTGATAGTCTCAGAAGCGGCAGCCCAGCCCCATAATTTGACTTTTGATTTTTGTTGTAAAACCATATGAGATCCAATGATATTGGGTAATCTAACTTTAGCCCAAGCATTAGAACCAACTGTAAGAAAACATAATAAGATCATTACATTTCTAAGAAGAATTAATTTTTTCATGTTATTTCATTTTTATTTATTCCACCAATAAGTAAATTTTAAAACGACTGCTCTATTTTTTACAAAAACAGGTCCTATATAATAATTGTCCGTATATACAATAAATAAATCCGACGCAGGTTTATATCTCCACTGAAATCTGGTATTGAAGTTGATATTAGTGGTTTGCTCATTATATTGAAAAAAGGTAGTAAAAAACAATGTATTGGTCATTGTGATATCCACCTTTGGACCTACTAGTAAAAAATTATTTTTCCCCCAAGGTTGTGGTAAATCAATATGATTATAAGTACTAGAAATATCGATATTAACATAAGGTTGTATTCTATAGCCAATATTTGCAGTTAAACTAAATAATTTACCATTGGCATAGTATCCACCTGTTCTGCTAGACAAGGTATAAGTGAATCTATGTTGTGGTGCGGAAATGAAATCGAAACCTATTGTACTCCATTGATGTTTTGTGTTTGCTGCTAATGGTTGTTTGCCTATTCTAGTGGGATCAAAAGGAGCTAATAATTCTACATAATCATTTTGAATCACCCCGCTTAAGGTACTTTTATTTCTATAAGTAATTAAGTAAGTAAATGATTTTGTATTATCTGTTTGCTCTAGTGCAGTATTGTAATAATAGGTAGTTAAAAACTGTGGACCATGAGATAAAATATTTCCTTTTTTTGGAAAAAACAATCTAGTGATACTAGGATTTATTTTTACATAATTATTTCTGGGTATGTAACCTACTTCTGCATTAAAGTTATTTCCTACAATTTCATGTTGCCAAGAAATAATCCAATTTTTACTGCTGTATTGTAAGTTACCTGCATTTAAAAAATCATCTCCAGATTTATTGGGTGTAAAAGATTTTATCAAAATTGTTTTTCCAGACCAAGTATTATTTTTTGGAGCTAACATAAATTCAAAACCAAAATTTCTATTGAATCTGTTACCTACCAATGAAGTATTGTTTCGAGTATCTCCTAATTGAGTTTTATCTATATAAAAGACTTCCAGATTGGAGCGCTTAAATAATTTTCTTTGTAAGGCAACCACAGCAAAGTTTTGAGCCAATAAGTTTTTTGACTCATCTGCGCTTGTTTTCATATCCATTATACCTATACGCCAATTTTTATCCAATCTACCACTCATCCTTGCACCAAAATCAATATTGCTATTTAATCCAATTCTTCTGGAAAAGAAAGGTCGTACATTTTCATACCCCAGATTCGAAAACAAATCTGCGTTCTCTAAGAAAAATTGTCTTCTCTCTGGAAAGAATAATTCAAATCGACTTAGATTGGTTACCTGTCTGTCAACTTCTACTTGAGAAAAATCTGGATGTATCGTTAAATCTAAATTTAAAGAAGAGGTTAAACTAATTTTTGCATCTAGGCCAACATCTGTTCTATTTAAAGTTGGAGCGTTTAGTTGAGTGCCGGCATTGTTTGCAAATTCTTTAGATGTACTAGATTTAAAATAGGGGATTAAAGAAAAATTATTTTGATGTTCTGGTAGTGGAGCATCCCAAATTAATGATCCAGTGTAGTTTAAGGAGGCAGTTGGAAACTGTCTTGGAACAGGCGCCCAGCTTGATTTTTCAGTAGTGATCAAATCATTTCTACTGAAATTAATACCCCATTCCATTATACCCGCTTTGTATCTTATTGATTTAAATGGTATTGAAGCTTCCAGGATATACCTATTGGCATCATTGGTGACATTAGAAGTCCATTTATTATCCCAGTTTAAATCAACGCTTCCTCCATCAAACATGGTGCCATCCCATTGTGCGCCTGCGGCATTGGTTCCAAATGCAAACCCATTGGTAAGGTCTCCATAAGTATCCATGAAAAAAATAAAATTATCGTTCTTCCCAAAATTCCAATCTCTTTTCAAAGACTCTACCATGTCTTGTCCTGTACCTACTTTATAACATATCGCTATAATATATAAGTTATCATTATCGTATGTCATTCTAACTTCAGTAGGCACTTTTGCTAAACTTGTATCCATTGGCAATACCATCGAAAAAGGAGCAGTGACCTGAGCGTTTTTCCAAACAGCTTCATTCATAATACCATCAATCGTAATTTTATCTGAGGTCTTATGTATATAGTATTTAAACTGACTATTTATTTTTTGAGCGTTAGCAATTATAACAAAGAACAAGAAAGCAATTGAACTGATAATAGATTTGATCTGCAAAACGAACTAGTTTAAAATTGAATAGAAGTTTAAATGTAAAGTTTTTTAGGCTATTATTTTTATTTATACCTTTATAATACACCAATGAAAATTTATACCAATGGCACAAAATAGAAGATCATTTTTAAGCATGGCTGCATTATCAGCTGGAGCGGTAACCTTTAGTAGTCCATTATATGGCAAAAGTGTACAAAAGACACATTCAGAATCTGATATTCCCTCTATTATTGAGCGTCTTCAGCCTATGACAGAAGGTATTGTGCCTATTACAGATGCCGAACGTAAACAAAGAATTGCCAAGGCACAACAATTAATGGATCAACTTAAGATAGATGCTATCTTTTTAGAAGGTACCGTTTCTTGTTTTTATTTTACTGGCATGCGTTGGGGGCAAAGTGAAAGAACTTTTGGTATAGTTATTCCAGCTAAAGGAAGTATTTCTTATATCTGTCCAAAATTTGAAGAAGACCGAGCAATGGAGTTAATCAATCCGGCTTTTGGAACAGAACTAAGATGTTGGGAAGAGCATGAAAGCCCCTATGAAGTAATTCTTGGTGTGATTAAAGATAAAGGTGTAAAACATCATCGTATAGGAATGGAAGAGCGTGTGAGATTTTTTATTGCCGATGGGGTTAAGAAAATAGCTACTGGTTTTGACATCATTGATGCCACTCCAGTAACTGCTGGATGTAGAATGTATAAAACAAAAACAGAATTGGCTTTAATGCAAAGAGCAAGTGATGTAACCATTGAAGCTTACAAAGCAGCATTTGCAACAATTAGACCAGGTATGTCACAAACAGAATTGAGTTCGAATATCAGTGCAGCATTTAGAAAATTAGGATTTAGTGGAGGTGCTTCTGTGCAAGTAGGCAAGTATTCTGCATTGCCACATGGAAGTATTGTGCCTCAAACTATTTATGAAGGAGATGTAGTCATGGTAGATGGTGGAACAAGTTGTGAAGGCTATGCATCAGATATTACAAGAACGATTGTGGTGGGTAAGCCAACTCAAAGACAAATTGATGTTTGGAATTTAGAACAAGAAGCACAAAATGCTGCATTTGCTGCAATTAAGATTGGAGCTCCTTGTGAAGTAGTGGATGCTGCTGCAAGAGCAGTTATTGAAAACCATGGGTTTAATAAAAATTATAAATTACCAGGATTACCTCATAGGACCGGCCATGGCATTGGCTTAGAAGGACACGAGTGGACCAATTTTGTAAAAGGAAATAAAACACCAATGGCTGTAGGTATGTGTTTTAGCGATGAGCCAACTATTTCTATTCCTGGTGAATTTGGAATAAGATTGGAAGATTGTTTATATATCGCAGAAGATGGTCCACATTTCTTTTCAAAGTTGAGCCCATCTATTGAACAACCATTTGGGTAAATAAATTGGGGCTTCAAAAAAATTCGGGCTTCAAACTGTCAAATTAAATTATGAAAAAAATAATAGCAAGTCTGATTGCAATCATTGTATTGATCGCGTCAGCAAATATTTCTTTTGCTCAAACACAACAAGAAAAAATCAACAAAGAGATTGATAACAATCAATTTGAATTAGTCAATGAGTTTACTACTTTATTAAGTATACCTAATGTGGCGGTAAATCCAGCTGGATTAAAAGACAATGCTCATTGGATCATGCAGTATATGCAGTCTAAGGGTATTCAAAATACTAGCTTACTCAGCATAGATAAAACGAATGTTCCTCCTGTAGTATATGGAGAAGTTAATGTACCAGGTGCAAAAGAAACCATTATTTTTTATGCGCATTATGATGGACAGCCAGTGGATAGTACTAAATGGTATAAAGGCGTTCATCCTTTTAGACCAAGTTTATATACCTCATCTATCGATCAAGGAGGTGTTATTACTGCATGGGCAGAAAAAGGAACATCTTATGATCCCAATGCAAGAATTTATGCAAGAGGAGCTTCTGATGATAAAGCAGGCGTGATGGCGATTATTAATGGTTATGCTACTTTAAAAAAATTAGGTATTGCTCCTTCAGTAAATATTAAATTCTTTTTTGAAGGGGAAGAAGAAGCCGGTTCACCTAATCTAGAACAAATTTTAAATAAATATCAGTCAACACTTAGTTCGGATTTATGGATTATTTGTGATGGACCTGTACATCAATCTTCCAAAAAACAATTGGTGATGGGCGTGAGAGGGGACACTCATTTGGAACTTACTGTTTTTGGTCCAAAGCGTCCTTTGCATTCTGGCCATTATGGTAACTGGGTATTAAACCCTGCAATGGAATTAGCTAGATTATTAGCAAGCATGAAAAATGAAAAAGGAGAGATTACCATCAAAGGCTTTTATGATGATGTGACTCCATTAATTGCTGCAGAAAAGGAGGCTTTATCAAAAGTGCCTGCAGTAGAAGAGCAATTAAAGAATGAATTAGGAATTAAAGCAACTGAAAGAACAGGAGCTTTAAATGACGCTTTACAATTACCTTCTTTAAATGTGAACGGTATTCAAAGTGCTGGAGTTGGTAAAAATTCTGCCAATGTTATACCTACCAAAGCTATTGCATCTATTGACTTAAGATTGGTGAAAGGGAATGATTGGAAGCGTCAACAAGATAAAGTGATTGATCACATTAAAGCACAAGGTTTTTTTGTAACAGATAAAGAACCTACTGATGAACAAAGAAAGCAGTATGAAAAAATTTGTATGGTAGTGGCTTCTGATGGGTACAACGCCCAAAAGACCTCTATGGATAATGTATATGTAAAGCGTATTTCTAAAGCTATTCAATCTGCAAGTTCTGAATATCCTGTATTACTACCAACATTGGGAGGAAGTTTACCTTTATATGTTTTTGAAAAAACATTAAACGCTTCACCAATTACAGTTCCTATCGCGAACCATGATAATAATCAACATGCAGAAAATGAAAACATCAAATTGAAAAATTTCTTTGATGGGATCAAAATGTTTGCTGCTATCATGACCATGTCAAAATAAAAAAAGAGTCTCTGCATTCGCAGAGACTCTTTTTGAAATTATATATTCAGTATCTTATAGATACTCGGTTTTCTTAATGAGTCTCCCAAGGGGGACTCAATTATTTTTAGGGATTGCTTTCAAATAATTGATTAAATAACATTTTATAAGCACTATGTGTTTGACCTCTGAAAGTGATCTCTGGACCAAAAACAAATACATTACCCTTTCCAATACTTGCTTTGAATGCTGCGACGCCATCTTGTAAATAAGATTGACCAAATGCCCAACCACTTCTTAGTGTTGTAGCGCTTGAATACCATCCTAATGGAGTTACTTGACCATTCGCAATCGCATCTGCTTGTAATTTAAAAACAGGACTCATATTAAAGTATACATCCGTTTTATCTTTCATACCCCAGTTGGCTTTAAGATTAGTTGCAACAGTCATTTGCATAATACTTCCTGGAATATAGAATTTCTCACCTGGTAATGGTTTTTCTTTTCCTGCAACCACTTCGGTTAATGCATTTTTAACGGGTAGTTTTAAATGATAAGCTAGGTTGGCGCTAGAGCCAATTGTAATCACCTTACCCCCATTCTCTATGAATTGTTTGATAGAGGGGATAGATTTATCTGCAGTAATTTTGCCCACCATATGATGAAATTCAGCAGGTATCTCTTTTACATCTGGCTCCCTTTCATCCCATGGATTAGGTGCTTCAGCAGTCATTGCCGGAATGGCACCTTCTACAAATACAATAGCATCATATTTTGCGTTTAAATTTCCTTCATTTATTTCTTTTGCATAAATAAGCTTAAAATCAAAATGATGTTTTTCTAAAATCCATCTTAACCAACCAGAAGACATGGATCCACCGTATCTATCCCATAAACCAATTCTCAATGATTTTACTATTTCAGCATCCTTTGGAATCGATGTTGTTTCTTCTATTTTTAATCCTTCTTCCTTAATAGCATTTTGAATGATTGAACTGCTCTTTTCGTTTATAGGTACAATAAAAGTATTTTTATTTTTCATCACTGCTGCACCTGCTTTTAGCAAATCATTGATTACTATAAAAGCATCATTTTCTTTTACACTCATCGTAAATGATTTTTTGTCTGCAACAGACTTAAGTTGTCCAACAGGTTTCTGCAATTCGCCATAAGCAATGGTTTCAAAAGGACCCGTAAAATCATCTAATATTCTATCAAACTCAATGCCCATAGTGTATGCAGGCGTCCAGCCAGCAGCATCATAAGGTCTTACGGGTGGTCCACCTGGATATAAAAAATCATTTGGATGATCTTGGGGTTCAAACATATCTAATACATGTGGTCTAAAAGCCTGATTGGTTTTTACGATAAATGAACCAGCAGGATAGTTCTTTCCAGCAACTGTAAAAGCAGTTGTAGCTTTATGAACTTTTATTCCACTCTTGATTAAGATATTGATAAAGTCGAATGCAGTATTAGTTTGATCGATGCTAACAATGTATCCTCTAGGATCTCTTTGATTTGGGTTTTTATAAATTTGATCGTAAGGACTAATTAATACTGAATCTTTGCCATATACTTTTTTATCAGCTTTGATTAATTCAGTCAATGCGTCTGATTTTTTTGGATTCAATGTCCATGTATCTTTATTTCCTGCGTCAATGGATTTTTTACCCATGGTATAAATGTTCATCAATAACTCGTCTTTATATCTTGATGCATAATTTAATACTGCATAGTTTAGAGAAATAGAGTAATCGATAGAGTTTTTGAAATACCATTTTTGTGGTTGAATAGGGAATGGCGTACCACTGTTTGGAATTAATCTTGATGGCACTAATGGAATATTCATTGGAGTTGGATTGCCAATGATCTCTGTGAGCAATCCAATGATATTATGATAATATGCAGTGGTTCTTAATCCCCCGTTCCACCAGGTAGAATAAACGGATCCGCTTTTCATGGTATATCCAGGTTTGTTTTCTGCATTCAATCTACTACTCATTGCAGCACCCATGGCATCAATACCAGTCATTAATAATGGATCATATACATAGTTAAATGGATCTCTATAAGGAGGGCCAGCAACCACTGTGCCTGGAGGACCTGTTTGATGATGATTGTATAATATCTGAGGCATCCATTCAATATATTGTTGGATACTCATGTTTTTGGATTCAGACATATTGGTCATGAAGAAGTCTCTGTTATTATCATGGCCAATATATTTTTGATACAATCTAGGTAATTGATTGGTACTTCTTTTTAAAGTATCTGCATTACGCATATACCAATTAGATACCAATTCTTGTCCATCAGGATTTGCATGTACAAATAAAATAATAGTAGATTTTAAAATTCTATTCGTCTCTTCATCATTTCTTGTTATAAGTTGATACATGGTTTCAATCCATTGATGAATTCCTACCACTTCAGTAGCATGTAAGCCACCATCTATCCACACTACTGCCTTGCCTTCTTTTGCTAATGCAGCAGCTTCAGTAGGATTTATATTTTCAGCTCTTGCTAGTTTTTGTGAAATAGACTTGTATTGTGCTAATCTTTTTAAATTACTTGGATCAGACACGATCATCATATAATGATTTCTACCTTCTTCTGTTTTGCCAATAGTTTGTAATTTAACTTTATTGGATTCAGTAGCAATTTTTTTCAAATAAGCTTCTGTTTGTGTAAAAGTGGCTAAGTGATAATTAGCGCCAATAGAAAATCCAAAATGTTCTTTAGGACTGGTAATACCTTGAGCATTCAGACTTAATTGGCTACACACCATAATTAATAAACCTAGTAGCAGTCTTTTCATATCGATTGTTTTAATATAACTAAAGATAAATCTTAAGGGCAATTTAAAAAACAATAATTGACAAGTGGGATTCAATTTATTTTCTCTATCAAAAGATAAGCGGAGGGTGTGGCTGGTCTAGAAGGACTATTTAAAGTTGGACTGCTCATTAAAACGGCATGGGCATTTCTTACACTATAAAAAATTTCTATATAATCTCGGTCGCCAAGGTCCAAGAAAAAATTACCCATCAAGCTATTTTTGACAGCTCCCCCTTGAATAGTATATACTTGATGCGTATTAGGGTATGCTGCACTGTTTTTTCTTATCCATATACTTAACTCGTCATTTCCTATATCAAGCTTTATGATTTGTAGTTTAAAAAATACTTTATAAACACCTGCTGCTTGAATAGTTACTCTGGTTGGTTGCCCAGCAGTATTATTGGTGATAGTAGCTGTATTACTTGCTGCTGAAAAATTCCATTGTACTACAGTTGCCGAGTTGACGGTAGTTGTTTGCCGGCTGGTATCATAAAAATAGCCCCACTCTTTTGGGCTTGGAATGGCTTTTGATAATGCTTCAATTCTATCACTTAAATATAGGGTATCAGATTTATTTAATTTTTGATGAATTCTATTGCTTAAAGAAATGGTATCTATTTTATTGAGTTTTAGATTCAATCTATTACTGAATGAGATGGTGTCAACACTATTTAGCTTTTGGTTGATTAAGCTAAGTGCATTTTTTGTAATTGGTTTTAAACTATCTGGTGTATTATTGATTTTATCCACACCTAGCAATATTTTTAAGTCTTTTAATGAAGTTGTACCTGTGCCACCCTGTTCAATTTTAATTATTCCATTCAAATTTTCTGCATTTAGAGAATAAGAGTGAAGTGCATAAGGGCTTGCATTGATCAAATGAAAACCCAAGGATAAAAATTGTAAATCATTTTCAGGGTCAATCTCCACTTTTAAATAAATTAATTGC
>Ga0209358_10000428_pt1 | contig 36987 bp, 35 predicted proteins | sample LauGreFa1BDMLBSN_2_FD_187574 | JGI IMG/M metagenome (GOLD analysis project Ga0209358, IMG submission 187574) | Freshwater lake microbial communities from Lake Michigan, USA - Fa13.BD.MLB.SN (SPAdes) (version 2) | ecosystem: Environmental > Aquatic > Freshwater > Lake | place: Lake Michigan, USA... | reverse complement strand
GTCGTTCTCGGCCAAATGGGTGTGCAGCCGCACACCATGGGCGCGGGCCAGTACGGCCGATGTGCGCATCAGGTCTTGGCTCACGCTAAAGGGCGAACAAGGGGCCACGGCCACATGGGTCATGGCACCAAATTGCGCGTCATGGTGCGTCTCAATCAAACGCTGGGTCTCTTTCAGGATGAAGGCTTCGTTCTCGACCACGCTGTCAGGTGGCAAGCCACCTTGTGACTCGCCCACGCTCATGCTGCCGCGCGTGGCGGTGAAGCGCATGCCCAAGGTGTGCGCGGCCTCGATGCTGTCGTCCAAGCGCACACCATTGGGGTAGATGTAGAGGTGGTCGCTGCTGGTGGTGCAGCCGCTGAGCAGCAACTCGGCCATCGCCACTTGGGTCGAGACACGCACCATCTCGGGGGTGAGGCCGGCCCACAGGGGGTAGAGGCCTTGAAGCCAAGTGAACAACTCGGCGTTTTGCACTTGGGGCACGGCCCGGGTCAGGCTTTGCACCATGTGGTGGTGGGTGTTGACCAAGCCGGGCACCACGACATGGCGGCGCGCATCGATGACTTCGTCGGCGCTGCTCAGCCATTCGGCGGGCACTTCGGCCGCATTCACAACGGCTTGAATGCGCCCGTCGCGCACCCAAATGGACGCGTCGCGCCATTCGGTGCCCGCGTCGTCCTGGGAGGCAATGCATTGGGCTTGGTGGATAAGCAGACTGGGCATGGTTGATCCATAAAACAGTGGGTGACAAAGTGTCTCATGGCACAGGGCTGGCACCGGGGGCAGGGCCCAGGCGGTATATTCACCCACCACGTGTCCAACCGACCCATGCCCAGCCCTTTGACGCCTCCCCCCACTACCGCGCCCATGCCCTTGTTGGCTCTGGAGGGCATCACCAAGCGTTACCCCTCAGTGGTGGCCAATGATGCGGTTTCACTGCGCGTGATGCCTGGTGAAATCCATGCGGTGTTGGGTGAAAACGGCGCTGGCAAGTCCACCCTGATGAAGGTAATTTACGGGGCCACCCAGCCCGATGCCGGGCGCATGCTGTTCCAAGGCCAGGAGGTGCGCATTGCCAATCCGCAAGTGGCGCGTCAGTTGGGCATTGCCATGGTGTTTCAACACTTCAGCTTGTTTGACAGCTTGAGCGTGGCGCAAAACGTTTGGTTGGGTTTGGATGCGCAATGGACTTTGCCCCAGGTGCGCGCACGCATTGTTGAGAAGGCTGCCCAATACGGTTTGGACATCGAACCCGAGCGGCCGGTGCACACCTTGAGCGTGGGTGAGATGCAAAGGGTGGAAATCATCCGCGCGCTGCTCACCGAACCGCGCCTGCTGATATTGGACGAGCCCACTTCGGTGCTCATCCCACAAGCGGTGGACAAATTGTTTGTGGTGTTGCGCCAGTTGGTTGCCGAGGGTTGTAGCATTTTGTACATCAGCCACAAACTGCATGAAATCCGTGCCTTGTGCACCCGCTGCACGGTGTTGCGCGCTGGCCGTGTCACCGGCGAGTGCGATCCGCGCCTGGAGAGCAACGCGTCGCTGAGCCAACGCATGATTGGCGCCGAGCCACCCACCTTGCAGCGCCAGCGCCAAAAATCTGGCGCGGTGGTGATGCAGGTGGTGGACCTGCATGTGCCGCGCAGCGAGCCCTTTGGGGTAGACATTCATGGGGTGAATTTCAGTTTGCGTGCCGGAGAAGTGTTGGGCATTGCTGGCGTATCGGGCAATGGGCAGCGCGAGCTGTTGGCCGCTTTGTCGGGCGAGGACTGCCGCGCCCCAGCCCAAGCCATGGTGCTTGACGGGCAAGCCGTTGGCAACTGGTCGCCAGCGGCGCGGCGCGCTTTGGGTTTGCACTTTGTGCCCGATGAACGATTGGGACGCGGTGCGGTGCCGGGCATGGACTTGGCGCACAACCTGTTGCTCACCCGACAAGAGGCGGTGGGGCGCTGGGGCTGGATTCATTTGCGCGCTTTGCGCGCCCAAGCGCAAGCGGTGATCGAGCGTTACCGTGTCAAGGCCAGCGGGCCACAAGCCCTGGCCCAATCTCTGTCGGGTGGTAATTTGCAAAAGTTCATCGTCGGGCGCGAGATCGATGCACAACCGCGGGTGCTGTTGTTGTCGCAGCCCACCTGGGGGGTGGACGTGGGCGCGGCGGCCCACATCCGCGCGGCCATTTTGGGCTTGCGTGAGGCCGGTTGTGCGGTGCTGGTGGTCAGCGAAGAGCTCGATGAATTGTTTGAACTGTGCGACGGCTTGCATGTGATGGCACAAGGCCGTTTGTCACCGCGTGTGGAGCGTGATCAAACCGATGTGGCACTGATCGGCAGTTGGATGAGTGGTCTGTGGCCGCCACAAGCCAGCGCTGCATTGGCGGGGGCCGCATGATTCGTTTGGAGCCCCGTGCATTGCCTTCAACCGCATGGACCTGGGCTGCGCCCTTTTTGGCCCTGGCCTTGACGGTGGTGTTGGGGGTGATGCTGTTTGCTGCGTTGGGCAAAGACCCCGTGGCGGCCTTGCGGGTGTTTTTTTGGGAGCCGATCAAAAGCCCTTATGCCCTGGGGGAGTTGGTGGTCAAGGCCACACCGTTGCTCATCATCGCACTGGGTTTGGCGCTGTGCTTTCGCGCCAATGTGTGGAACATTGGGGCCGAGGGTCAGTACGTGATGGGGGCGATTGCCGCATCAGGGGTGGCTTTGCAGTTGGCTGGGGTGGCTGGTGCCTGGGTATGGGTCATCGTGGCCGGGGTGCTGGGCGGCATGCTGTGGGCGGCGTGCGTGGCCTGGTTGCGTGAGCGCTTTCACGCCAACGAAATTTTGGTCAGCCTGATGCTGGTGTACGTGGCGGTTCAGGTCTTGGGTTATTTGGTGTTTGGGCCCTGGAAAGACCCGGCAGGCTACAACTTTCCGCAAACCCAAACCTTTGATGCGGCGACCCGCATCCCGCGATTGATGAGCGGCTCGCGCGTGCATTGGGGCATGGTGCTGTCCTTGGTGGGCGTGCTGGCCTTGTGGGTGTTTTTGTTTCGAACCCGCGCAGGTTGGGCGCAGCAAGTCGGCGGCTTGGCCCCGATGGCAGCGCGTTACGCGGGCTTTTCTTCTCGCCAATCGCTGTGGGTGGCTTTGCTGGTTTCGGGTGGTGCGGCGGGTTTGGCTGGTGGCTTGGAGGTGGCAGGCCCGATTGGTCAACTCACGCCGTATGTGCCTGCGGGCTATGGCTTTGCCGCCATCATCGTGGCGTTTGTGGGCCGCTTGCACCCGGTGGGCATGGTGTTTTCGGCGCTGCTGATGAGCATGTTCTACATCGGTGGTGAGTTGGCGCAGTCGCGCTTGGGCTTGCCCAAATCGCTCACGGGGGTGTTCCAGGGCTTGCTGTTGTTTTGTTTGCTCACCTGCGATGTGCTGATCCATCAGCGCGTGCGCTGGGTGCCTGCCGCCAGGGGGGCAGCCTGATGGAGACCTACGCGCTGCTGCTGGCGGCCACCCTGCAAGCCGGCACGGTGCTGGCTTTGGCGGCCTTGGGCCTGCTCATCAATGAAAAAGCCGGTGTCGTTAACCTCGGGGCCGAGGGCATGATGTTGTGCGCAGCGATTGCAGGCTTTGCCACCGTGGTGCACACCGGCAGCGATGCCCTGGGTTTTGCGGCGGGCCTGTTGGCTGGCGCGCTGATGGCTGCCGTCTTTGGCGCCTTGGTGGTGGGCCTCAATGCCAACCCTTATGCCACCGGTTTGGCGCTGAGTTTGCTTGGCACGGGTTTGTCGGCCTTTGTGGGGGTGTCGTATGTGCAAGCCAAAGTGCCTGAGCGCCAGAGTTACGCCGTGCCATGGTTGAGCGATGTCCCATGGTTGGGAGAGGCTTTGTTCAAGCACCACCCCATGGTGTACGCCGTGATCGGATTAACCCTGTTTTTAATGTGGTGGTTTGAGCACACGCGCACTGGTTTGGTGCTGCGTGCGGTGGGCGAGTCGCCCCAATCGGCGCATGCCTTGGGCCACCCGGTGCGGCGCATCCGCATGGCAGCGGTCATCGCTGGTGGCGCTTTGTGCGGTTTGTCGGGCGCGTATTTGTCCATCATTTACACCCCCTTGTGGGTCGAGGGCATGGTGGCGGGCAAGGGCTGGATCGCCTTGGCCCTGACCACTTTTGCCACCTGGCGTGCTGCGCGCGTTTTGTGGGGTGCTTATTTGTTTGGTGGGGTGACCATGCTGCAGTTTCACCTGCAAGCCAGTGGCTGGGAAATACCCAGCCAGTTTTTGAGCATGTGGCCTTATCTGGCCACCATTGTGGTGCTGGCCTTGATTTCGAAAAACCCCATCTGGATCAAAGCCAATATGCCGGCCTCGCTTGGCAAATCCTTCACACCGGGCTCATAATGCCCCTTGTTTTTTTTCGTTCATCAAAGGAAATTTCATGACGCATGTGAGCAAACGTTCTTGGTTGAAAACCCTGGCCTTGGGCACCGTGGCTGCGGCCGTGTTGGTGGCTTGTGGCAAAAAAGAAGAACCCAAAGTGGTGGAGGCGCCCAAGCCCGAACCCCTGAAAATCGCCTTCGCCTATGTCGGCCCTGTGGGCGACGGCGGCTGGACGTTTGCACATGACAACGCGCGCAAGGCCATCGAGGCCGAGTTTGGCGACAAGATCAAAACCTCGTTCGTTGAGAACGTGCCCGAGTCGGCCGACGCTGAACGCGTCATCCGCGACTTGGCCAGCCAAGGCAATAAGCTGATTTTTGGCACCACCTTTGGCTATATGGAACCCATGCTCAAAGTGGCAGCCGATCACAAGGACATCAAGTTCGAGCACGCCACCGGCTACAAACAAGCTGAAAACATGCGCACCTATGACAGCCGCACCTATGAGGGTGCTTACATGGCGGGTGTGATTGCGGGCAAGATGACCAAGAACAACACCTTGGGTGTGGTGGCATCTATTCCCATCCCTGAGGTGGTGCGCAACATCAACAGCTTCACCATGGGTGCGCAATCGGTCAACCCCAAAATCAAAACCAAGGTGGTGTGGGTCAACGAGTGGTTCAACCCGCCCAAAGAGACCGAAGCCGCGACTTCATTGATCAATGGCGGTGCCGATGTGTTGTTCCAAAACACCGACTCAGCCGCAGTGCTCAAAACCGCCGAAGAAAAAGGCAAGCGCGCGTTTGGCTGGGACTCAGACATGACCGCTTACGGCCCCAAAGCCCACTTGGCTTCGGCCATCATCAACTGGACGCCTTACTACAGCAAAGCCACCCGCGAGGCCTTGGAAGGCAAGTGGACCGGTGGTGCTGGCGTGTGGTGGGGCGTGAAAGAAGGCGCGATCGACATCGTGTCCATTGCTGAAGACGTGCCTGCCGACATCAAGGCCAAAGTGGCTGAGATCAAAGCGGGATTGAAAGACGGCAGCTTTGTGATTTGGAAGGGCCCGATTGTCGACAACACGGGCAAAGAGGTTTTGAAAAAGGGTGATGCAGCCGATGACAAGTTCTTGGGCGGCTTGAATTTCTACGTCAAAGGCGTGGAAGGCAAAGTGCCCGGTGGCGACAAAAAGTAAACCAACCGGTTGCTGATGAAAAAAACCGCCGCAAGGCGGTTTTTTTTCGGGCGTCAAAAAGCCTGGGGCAAAATCATCGCCACACTTTGACCGATCAACATGTGCATTGGAGACGCGAACCATGAATTTTTCAGCCATCGACCCAGCCCGCTTGCCAGAGCTGTTGTGCGCCATGCCCAAGGCCGAGTTGCATTTGCACATTGAAGGCAGCTTGGAGCCCGAGTTGATGTTTGAGTTGGCCCGACGCAACCAGGTGCGATTGCCCCATGCGGATGTGGCGGCGGTGCGCGAGGCCTATGCCTTCACCAATTTGCAAAGCTTTTTGGATATTTACTACGCTGGTGCCAGTGTGCTGCAGCAACCGCAAGATTTTTATGACTTGGCGTGGGCTTACTTCGAGCGCGCTGCCGCCGATCATGTGGTGCATGCCGAGATCTTTTTTGATCCGCAAACCCATACCCAGCGCCGCGTGTCCATGCGCACGGTGGTCAGTGGTTTGCACCGCGCTTGTGAAGACGCGCGCGTAAAGTGGGGCATGGATGCGCAATTGATCATGTGTTTTTTGCGCCATCTGAGCGAGGACGAGGCCTTCGAGACCTTGGAGCAAGCCATGCCGTTTCGCGACCAAATCGTGGGCGTGGGATTGGATTCCAGCGAGGTGGGCCACCCACCTGAAAAGTTTGTGCGCGTTTTTGCGCGCGCGCGGCAACTGGGCTTTCGTTGTGTGGCCCATGCGGGCGAGGAGGGGCCACCGGCATATATCTGGTCGGCCTTGGATGGCTTGAAAGCTGAGCGCATTGACCATGGGGTGCAAGCCACACAGGACGCTGCCCTGATGCAGCGCTTGGCCCAAGAGCGCATGCCCTTGACGGTTTGCCCCCTGTCCAACATCAAGCTTTGCGTGTTTCCCGATATGGCCGCGCACAATTTACCGGCCTTGATGGACGCGGGTTTGTGCGCATCGCTGCATTCCGATGACCCGGCCTACTTTGGCGGTTACATCAATGAGAACTTTTTGCAAACCTTTGCGGCATTGCCCTTGACCGCAGCCCATGCCTACCAATTTGCGCGCAACAGCTTTGAGGCCAGTTTCGTGTCAGAGGCGCAAAAGCAAGCCTGGGTGGCACAGTTGGATGCCTGTTTTGTGGCGTTCGGTGCATAAAGCGCAGCACGGGTGTCGCCTGTGTGCACGCCCTGTACCGCGTGTACTGGCTTTCCACATTGACAAGGCGATGGGCTGAATGCACATTTGCGGCATGTTTTTTGGAGACCTTTGATGTTGAAACGTTTGACCCGCCGCAGCCTGGCTTTGGTTTTGTCATTGGCCTGTGTGGGCGTGATGGCCCAAAGCGATTACCCGAATAAACCCATTCGCATGGTGGTGGCTTGGCCACCCGCCAGTGGCATTGACATCGTGATGCGCCACATCTCTGAGGCTTTGCGCGTCGAGTTGGGACAGCCGGTCATCATTGAAAACCGCGCTGGTGCTGCGGGTGCTTTGGGCTCGGTGGCCGTGGCCAATGCCGCGCCGGATGGCTATACCTTGTTGTTCAACTCGGCGGCCATGAACATGCTGGCCGCCATGGGCACGCCCACGCAGTACAGCATGCCCGACTCATTCACCCCGGTGGTGAACGTGTTTTCTTCGCCCATGGTGTTGGTGGCGCATCCTTCGCTGGACATCAAGTCACCCCAAGACCTGGTGGCCCTGGCCAAGGCCAAAAAAGGCGATTTGTTTTATGCCACTTCAGGCCACGGTGCACCTTCGCATTTTGTGGCCGAGTTGTTCCGTGCCCGCACCGGCATCGAGGCGACTGCTGTGCCCATGAAGGGCTCCCCCCAGGCCATGCTCGAACAAATTTCAGGCCGGGTGGCATTCCACTTTGCCGTGGCTTCTACCGCCTTGGCCCCGGCCAAAGACGGCAAGGTCAAGGCGGTGGCGGTGACCAGCAAGTCGCGCTTGTCTGTCGCCCCAGACATTCCCACCATGGAAGAGTTGGGCTTTAAAAACTTCAATGCCAGTTACTGGAATGGGGTGTTTGGCCCCAAAGGTCTGCCGGCACCGATCGCGGAGCGCTTGGCCAATGCCTTCAATAAAGTGATGGCCCGCCCCGACATCCAGGAAAAGCTCATGCCCACCGCCAATGAGATCGACACCAGCAGCAGCCCGGCACGATTCACCAGCATGATCCGTGACGACTTGGCGGTGTGGAGCGAAGTGGTCCGCTACGCCAAGATCAAACCCGAGTGATCGGGCTTGGGGTCGGCTGGCCGGTGCTCAAGCCCGTGCTTGCCAGCCTCCATCAATGGGAATGGGTGTGCCGGTGATGTCACCCGCATCATCGCTGCACAAAAAAGCCGCCAAGGCCCCAACTTTGCTTGGCTGAACAAAGCGTTTGGAGGGTTGGCGGGCTTTCAAAAAATCCGCCGTCAATGCCTCTTCGGACACCCCGGCGTCTTGTGCCCTTTGGGTGATGAGTTGTTTCAAGTGTGGCGTGTGCACGGCAGCCGGGCACAGCGCATTGCAGGTGATGTGGTACTCGGCGCATTCCAGGGCCACCACCTTGGTCAGCCCGACCAAGCCATGCTTGGTCGCCACATAGTCGCTGCGGTTAGCTGTTCCCTCGACGCCGTAAATCGACGCCAGGTTGATGATGCGGCCCCAATTGCGCGCTTTCATGCCAGGCACCAAGCGGTGCATGAAGTGGTAGGGCGCTGTCAAATTCACCGCCAGCGCATACGCCCATTTGTCAGGGGAGAGGTTTTCAATGGTCGCATCGTGGCGCGTCACTGCGTTGTTGACCAAGATGTCGATGTGGCCGTACAGCCGCTCGGCCTCGATGACCATGGCGTCGATGTCTTCGGGTTTGGAGATGTCTGCACCGTGGTAGTGGGCTTGGGCACCGGTGTCGCGCAACACCTGTAACTGGTTTTGGATCAAAGCATCGTCACCAAAGCCATTGATCAACACGTTGCAACCTTTGCGTGCCAGGGCCGCAGCGATTTCAAAACCAATCCCACCCAACGAGCCCGTGATGAGGGCAGATTTTCCTTGGAGCATGGTTGTCCTTGTGTGTTGAGTTCAATGGTTCATTGGCCGTGGCGCAAACGGGTACCCAAAATTTGCCCGGTGGTGAAGCTGCCACCCACACCGGCCAAAAACAACAAGGTTTGCGCCGCTTGCTCGGGCAGGTTGGCCGTGCCCAGCACATCGAGGGCAATTTTTTCGTCCCACTGGTGGGGGTTGGCGTCGCGCGCGAGTGGGGTGTCGGTCATGCCGGGGTTCAAGCCATTGACGGTGACGCCGTATTTCCCCAGGCTCAGCGCCAAGCTTTTGGTCAGGGCAATCATGCCGCCTTTGGAAGCTGCGTAGTGCGCATAGGTTTGGCTGCCATACAAACCGCGGTCAGAGGTGAGCAGCACCATGGTGCCGCTTTTTTGTTGCACCATGGCCTTGGCCACTTCGCGGGTGATGAAAAAACTGCCATCCAAATTGATGCGCAAGGTCTCGCGCCATTGGTCGTCGCTCATCTCCAGCAACGGACAAGCCAGGCAAATGCCCGCCGCATGGATCAGCACATCGATGCGGCCATGTTCCGCCACGGTGAGGTCGACCAAGGCTTTGCATTGGCTGGAGTCGCCCACATCAAATGCCAGGCTGTGCACCGATGGCGCTTGGCTGCGCAACGATGCGCTGAGCGTTTGCAATGCGGCTTCGTTTCGATCGGCCAACACCAAGCGCGCACCCTCACGGGCAAACAATTCGGCGCAGGCTTTGCCGATGCCTGATGCAGCGCCGGTGATGAGGATGGACTTGTTGCGGATGGTCATGCTTGTTCTCCAGATTGACACCCAAATGAGATTAACATAAGATGAAAAAATCCCACGATGCGAGATAATCAAAATGCAAAAAACAGCCCCCAGGGACTTCAAAGTTTACAAAGAAGCGGACTATCCGCAAGACAAAAAAGCAAGCTCTTATCCCGATTGGCCCCCCCAAGCTTTTCACGTCAGCCACCTCGGTGAAGGCTCTTTCAAAACCGATGGATTCCGGCCTTGGGCTTTGTCCCGTGACATGGGCATGATCGAAGCCACGGGCGGCATGGTGGACGTGCATGTCAACCGCCGCGCCAAACCTTACGACCCCGCAGAAATTGCGCACCGCCACTTTCACAATATCCACTACCAAATGGTTTATGTGCTCAAGGGTTGGGTGCGCAGTGAGTTTGAAGGCCATGGCGAGCACCTGATGAAAGAAGGCAGTTGCTGGTTGCAGCCGCCGCGCATCAAGCACACGGTGCTGGGCTTTTCCGATGACCTGGAAATTTTGGAAGTCATCATCCCCGCCAATTACGACACCGTGAACCTGAACGAGCCGCCCAAGGGAACACCCGATCCGGCTGGAGGAGCACCCCATGCGCGATAAGCTCGACGCCATGCGCGGCAAACGCGCTTTGATCACTGGGGCCAGTGCCGGCATTGGCCGCGCCAGTGCCATTTCTTTGGCCGAATGCGGCGTGCATTTGGTCCTCACCGGTCGCAAGGTGGCCGAGCTCGAAGCCGTGGCCCAAGAATGCCGCGCCAAAGGTGTTCAAGTGGTGGCCCTGGCCGGTGACTTGAACAACAAGCCCTTTGTGCGTCAATTGGCGCAAACCGCGCATGACGCCGATGTGTTTGTGAACAACGCAGGCATCTTGAACTACGCGCCCATTTTGGACATGCCGGTGGAAGAGTGCGAACAGATGTTCGCCACCAACGTGATCGCTTGTTATGACATTTCGCGCGAAGTGGCCCAGCACATGGTGGCGCGCGGCGGTGGCCACATGATCTTCATCACCTCGGGTTCGGCGCGCAGCGTGGGCATGCATGCGGTGGTGTATGCCGCCACCAAGCACGCGGTGTCTGCATTTGCCAAAGGCTTTCGCTTGGAGCTCAAAAGCGCCAATGTGCGGGTCACCGAGTTGGCCCCAGGCATGGTCGATACCGACATGCGCAAGGGCATCACCCACCCCGATGTGCTCAAGGCTTTGGCGGCGCGGCCCTACCAACCCATTTCGGCGCAAGACGTGGCCGATGGCGTGGTCTATGCGGTGTCATGCCAAGCGACCAACAGCCCGGATTTGATCGAACTGCGCCCACCCCGCGCCTGAGGCAGACCATGGATTTGGGACTGAAACAACAAACCGCGCTGGTCACCGGCGCATCGCAAGGCATTGGCCGTGCGATCGCCATCGCACTGGCCCGTGAGGGTTGTCACTTGCATTTGGCGGCGCGCAACCCCGAGGTCTTGGCCGCCTTGGCCCAAGAGTTGACACAAGCCCACGGTGTGACCGTGCACACCCATGCGCTGGACTTGAGCCAGCCGGGTGTGGCCGATCAATTGGCCGCCGATTGCGGGCCCATCGACATCTTGGTCAACAACGCGGGCAACACCCCACGTGGCACTTTGTTTGAAGTCGATGAAGCCACGTGGCGACAGGGTTGGGAGCTGAAGATTTTTGGCTATATCAACTTGACCCGCGCTGTTTATCGCGAGATGTTCAAGCGCCAACGGGGTGTCATCGTCAATGTGATTGGCATTGGCGCTGAAAAATTGGAATACGCTTACGCCGCGGGTTCGATGGGCAATGCCGCCTTGGTGGCCCTGACCAAAACCCTGGGCAGTGTGAGCTTGGACCACGGCGTGCGCATTTTGGGGGTGAGCCCCGGTTGGGTCGAAACCGAAAAAGCCAAGCGCACCTTGAAGCGCCGTGCCACGCAAGAGTTGGGGGATGAAAACCGCTGGCGCGAATTGACCGCGCATTTCCCGCGCGGGCATTTGATCCAGCCCGATGAAATCGCCGATGTGGTGGCCTTTGCGTGTTCGCCCAAAGCCAGCGCCATTTCGGGCCATGTGATCACGGTGGATGCAGGTTTTGCCGCGCGTGGTTATGCGCCGCCAGTGATCAAGCTTTGACGAGAACCGTCAGCCCCATGTCCAACAACTTGCAACAGAAACTCGCCGCTGGTCAAACGGCCAAGCTGATGTCCTTGCGTTTGAGCCACCACATCGACGTGGTGCACATGCTCAAGGTCGCGGGCTTTGATGGTTTTTATATCGACGCCGAACACGGCATGTATTCGCTGCGTGATGTCTCGGACCTGTGCCAAATGGCCCAGGCCTGTGGCCTCACGCCTTGGGTGCGGGTTCACAGCGCCACCGTAGGTGCGATCGGTCCGGTGCTTGACGCAGGCGCCCAGGGCATCATCTTGCCGCACGTCAACAGCGCCGCAGAGGCGGCGCTGGCCGTGGAACTGTGCCGTTACCCACCCCTGGGCCATCGATCCATGGCCGCGTTGGGGCCCACGTCAGGCTACCAGCGCTTGCCCGCCAAAGAGTCGCTGGTGCAGCGCAATGCGGCGGTGATGGTGGTGGCCATGATCGAAACCCAATCGGGCTTGGACCAGGCGCAGGCCATTGCCGCTGTGCCGGGTGTGGACGCCTTGATGATGGGGCCGATGGACTTGAGTTTGGAGTTGGGCATCCCTGGCGAGTTGCGTCACCCGCGCATCTTGGCCGCTTACGACGCCAGCTTGAAGGCGGCGATGGGCGCTGGCAAACACTTTGTGTGTGGCGATGCGGGTGGCCCGCCTGTGGCGCAACTGGTGGCCCAGGGCGCGCGCATTTTGCTCGGCAGCAATGACGCCAATTACCTGCTGCAAGCCATGACGCAAGCGGCCCAAACTTTGGACCGCGAGGCGCAGGTCAGCGGTTCTTGAGCGCCTCACGCCCGCCCCAGGCCATGGGGACAGCTTGGTTTGATCGGTGTTGGGTCAATCGAAGCCGGGTGGCTCGTCCACGTTGACGGTGTCAAAGGTGCCGGGGATGATGATCTCCAGCACCTCCAGGTCGTCTGAATATTCGAGCACCGTGTGTTTGATGCCCGCCGGTTGGATCCAACAACTGCCCGCGACCATCATGTGTTCGCCTTGGCCTTCAAACTCCACCCGGTTCCAGCCTTTGAGCACATAAACCATTTGAAACTTGACGTCATGGAAGTGGCGCTTGCTCACCGCCGCGGGGTCAAAGGGGCGGCCGCGGCCATTCACATGGGCATCAACCAAGCCCCCAGTGGCCTCTTTGGCGCCCAAGTCGCGGTACACCACATAGGGGCGCAGGCCTTCGCCTTTGAACTCGGAGGTCGCCAGGTGGCTGACGTGGAACTTTTGGATCGGCCATTGGCCCAAATCGCGCATGGCAGTTTCGGCCTTGACCGGGTGCAAGGGCGGGTCATAGGTTTTCGGTTTAGGGGTTGGCATGGTGCTCTCCTGGGCTGCGGCGTGAAACCGCTGGTTGAGGTTCAGTCTGCGCGGATCTGGGCATCTTTGACGATGCGGCTCCAAATCTTTTGCTCTTTGGCGATGTAGGCGGCAAATTCAGGGGGCGGTCCGCCGCCGCCCACCGCGTTGTCGGTGGCAAAGCGTTCGGTGACGGCGGTGGATTTGAGCGCCTTGAGGCTTTCTTCTTGGATCTTCTTCACCACATCGGCAGGCGTGCCAGCGGGCACCAAGATGCCATACCACTGGGCGGTTTCAAAATCTTTGAAGCCCATCTCAGCCACGGTGGGGATGTCGGGCAGGCCAGAGATGCGTTGCTGGGTGCCCACCGCAATCGCGCGCAATTTGCCGGCGCGGATGTGGGCGCCCAAGGCGGGCAAGCCCGCTGAAGACGCATGGGTGCGGCCAGCGAGCAAGTCGGCCAGTTGGGGCCCGGTGCCCCGGTAAGGGATGTGGGTGAGGGAGATGCCGGTCACCAGCTTCAAATATTCCATGGCCAAGTGTCCGGCGCTGGCGTTGCCAGCCGAGCCGTAGTCGAGCTTGCCCGGGTTTTTCTTGGCGTAGGCAATGAACTCTTGAAAGGTTTTGGCCGGCACGTCGGGGTGGATCACAAACACATTGGGCACCTTGGCCAACAAGGTCACCGGCATGAAGTCTTTGTTGACGTCGTAGGGCTGGTTGCTCAGCATATAGGGGTTGACCGCCAGCGTGCCGACGTGGCCCAAGATGAGGGTGTGGCCGTCTGGAGTGGACTTGACCGCCTCCATCATGGCCACGGTGCCAGCCCCACCGGGCTTGTTTTCCACAAACACCGATTGGCCCAAGGACTTGGTCAACTCTGCGGCCACCGAGCGGGCCACGATCTCGCTGGTGCCGCCGGGCGCAAAGGGGACCAAAAAGCGCACCGGCTTGGTTGGCCAATTGCTGGCCTGGGCGTGGCCCCAGGAGGCACCCCAGGCCAAAGCCCCAGCACTTTGCAGCCACGCACGGCGGGTCAGCGCTTCAATGGGTGGGGCATTGTTGGACATGGGGGTTGCAATCGTTCAAGGCGATGGCGAAATGGGCATGCCAGGCTGGGCACTCAAAACTGATAGCGGCGCAAACCACCATCGACCGGAATGACCGCACCGGTGATGTAACTGGCCCGGGGAGAGGCCAAAAAGGTGACCAAATTGGCCATGTCCTCGGGCTCGCCATAGCGTGCCATGGGGATTTCGTTCTCGCATTGCCACTGGCGGTATTCGGGGGTGTAGTTGCGAAAAATTTGCTCCGAGTGGATGCGCCCAGGCGGCACGCAATTGACGGTGATGCCGTGCGGCCCCACCATGCGCGACAAACCTTTGGCCCAGGAATGCATGCCGGCTTTGGCACAAAAAGCGCCGTTCACATGGTCGGGTTCGCTTTTGCCCGTGATGTTGATGATGCGCCCCCAACGGTTGGCGATCATTTGGTCGATCAAGGCGTCGGCGAGTTGACGCGGGCGGTGAAAGTTCAGCGTCATCGCCTCTTGCCACTGGGCTTCGCTCACATGCAGGTCTTTGAAGCTGCGCGAGCCTCCGGCGTTGTTGATCAAGATGTCCACCCGGCCCAGGCCTTTCAGGGCCGCTTGGCTCAGTTGTTGGGCGGCGTCTTCGGCATACATGTCTTGGGCGATCAGGATGGGCGCTTTGCCACCAGCGGCCACGATGGCCGCCGCCACCGCTTGCAGCTTGTCCATGCGGCGCGCGGTCAATGCCAGTTGTACCCCTTCAGCAGCCAGGGCCAGGGCAATGCCTTCGCCAATGCCCACAGAGGCACCGGTCACCAAGGCGGTTTTGTCGTTGAGTTGCATGTCCATGGGGGAGTCCTGTTGCTGGGGTCGTTGTTCTAATGGATGTGGGGTCGCTTGCGTACAGGCAAGCTCACTCTGAGCCCAGACGCAAGCGGTTGGGCAAGCGTTTTTCAATCGCAAATTTGAGCAAGGCCGCCACGCGGTAAATGCCGTGGGCAAATTTGCCATAGGGCATGGTGAGGAAAAACGCCATCACAGTGGCCAAATGGATGGCCAAGCTCAGCGGCAGGGCGGCGGTTTCGCGCAGGGCCAACAGGGCCAGGCCAGTGGAGCCGCACAAAAACAGCAGGGCAATGAAGGCGCGGTCCATGGGCTTTTGGGCGGCGTCGCCATGCTCGGGGTGGCGCTGCAGATTGAGCCACAACAAACCCACGGGGCCGATCACCAAGCCAATGCCACCCACCGTGCCCAAGACCACCGGTAGGCTGGTCAAAGGGTAGGGTGCCACCCAGCCAAAGGCATAGTGGTAGAGCGTGGCCACACTGGTGGCGGCAAAGCACAGCATGAAGCCGTAAAAAGTGGCGTGGTGAAAACGCTTGCGCCACAGGGTGGTGCTGTCATCGGACTCGTTGCAGCCCAGGCCATGTCCGCCGTCCAGGTATTTGAGGCGCAACGCATCATGGGCGGCTTCGGCGCTGGCCGCGCTGTGGATGGGTGCGGGTGTGGGGCCGTCCATGGGCAAAACGGCGCGCCAAAAATCGCGCACACCCACGCCCAAGGCGAACACGCTCCAAGCAAACACCGGCGCGAACATCCACACCAGCAAGCCATGCGGGAAGATGGCGTAAAAATTTCCACCCTCAATGCGTTGCCACCAAGTACCTTGCACCACCATGGTGGCAATCAAGAACAAGGCCAAGGACAGGCTCAAGGCCCAGGCCACGGTCAGGCCATTGCGTTGGTACAGGGTGCCCAAAGCGCGCGGCCAGGCAAAGCGTTCGTAAGTGGTGATGCGCACTTGCGCCAGCGATTGCGGCACGTTCACGCCAAACGGGTTGGGTGGTGCGTATTGGCAGGCGTGCAAGCATGCGCCGCAGTTGTGGCACAAATTGGCCAGGTAATGGGTGTCGGCGGCGGTGAATTCCAGGCGCCGCGTCATCGCGGGGAACACCGCGCAAAAGCCTTCGCAATAGCGGCAGGCGTTGCAAATTTGCATGATGCGCGCCACCTCGGCTTCTGGGGCGCCCATGGTCAAACCTTGAGGGCCTTGCGCCAAGGCGCGGGCCTGGTCGGTGAGGCTTTGCAAAGATTCAAGCTGCGACATGGTCCACCCCCTGGTGCAAAGCAGCTTGCGCCGCATGTTGCCCGGCCACCCGGCCAAAAATGGTGCCGATGGTCATGCCCACCCCGGCGGTATAGCCCTGGCCCAGCACATTGCCCGACATCACCTCGCCCGCCGCAAACAAGTTGGGGCTGGGTTCACCGCGCACAAACACCGCCGCTTGGTCATTGACTTTGACGCTGAGGTAAGTGAAGGTGATGCCCGGACGCAGCGCGTAACCATGGTAGGGCGGCGTGTCGATGCGCCGCGCCCAATGGGTTTTGGCGGGGGTGATGCCTTCGGTGTGGCAGTTGTCGAGCACGGCATGGTCGAACTCGCCTTCAACGCAAGCTGCGTTGAATTGCGCCACCGTATTGACCAAGCTGTCGGGGTTCAAGCCGAGTTTTTCGGCCAACTCGGGCAGGCTGTTGGCGGTGATGGGCGGAAACACCGAGGGCATGAATCGACCGACCGCTTTGGCGTCGATGATGGCGTAACCAATTTGGCCTTGTTGGCCAGCGATCAAGCGGCCCCAAATGGCGTAGCGCTTGGGCCAAAAGTCTTCGCCCTCGTCATAAAAACGCTGGCCATGCTGATTGACCATGATGCCCAGCGACACGCAATCCAAGCGGGTGGTGATGCCGCCATCAAACAAAGGTGCGCGCGCGTCAATGGCCACGCAATGCGCTTGGGTGGGGTCGCCGATGGCATCGGCACCGCTTTCGAGCATGTGCTTGAGCAACACGCCCATGTTGTAACGGGTGCCGCGGATCAAAAAGTTGTCAGCGGTCCACTCGCCCCATTGGTTTTGGCCCCAGGCTTCGCGCTGCCAAGGGATGTTGGACTCGTAGCCCCCACATGCGACCACGCAGGCACGGGCGGCAAACCGCCGCTCGCCCGCCCAAGCGGCGACAAAGCGGGGGCCGTCCCACTCCAGGCGATCCACCTCGGTTTCATACAGAATGTCCACGCCCAGCTTTTGGGCGCTGCGGAAATAGGCGTTGATCAGCGCTTTGCCCCCGCCCATGAAAAAAGCATTGGTGCGCGACAGGTGCAAGGTGCCCGACAGCGAGGGCTGAAAGTGCACGCCGTGGCTGCGCATCCAATCGCGGCAGCGTGAGGACTCGCGGATCACCATGCGGGTCAGGTGTTCGGTGGTCTTGCCCGCCGTGACTTTGAACATGTCTTGCCAGAATTCTTCTTCTGGGTAGGCCTCGGTGAGCACGTCTTCGGGCGCATCGTGCATGCAGCGCAGGTTGCGGGTGTGCACCGAGTTGCCGCCGCGCCACGCCTTGGGAGCGGCTTCGAGCAACAGCACTTTGGCGCCAGCTTCGCAGGCGGTCAAGGCGGCGCACAAGGCGGCATTGCCGCCCCCCACCACGATCACGTCCCACACGGTTTCGGTCATTGCAGTGTCATTCATGGGGCCAGACTGTAGCGGTTTTGGCGGCCCAAGGCCCCATCAGCGAGTCCGCTGCGCGGCACCTAAAATGCGCCCATGAGCATCAAATCAGACAAATGGATTCGCCGCATGGCGCAGCAGCACGGCATGATCGAGCCTTTCGAGCCTGGTCAGGTCCGCGAGGTCAACGGCCAAAAGATCGTCAGCTACGGCACCAGCAGCTATGGCTATGACATCCGCTGTGCGCCTGAATTCAAGGTATTCACCAATATTTACAGCACGGTGGTCGACCCGAAAAACTTTGACGAGAAAAGTTTTGTCGACATCACTGCCGATGTGTGCATCATCCCGCCCAACAGTTTTGCGCTGGCGCGCACCATGGAATACTTCCGCATTCCGCGCAATGTCTTGACCATTTGCCTGGGCAAAAGCACCTATGCGCGCTGCGGCATCATTGTCAATGTGACACCTTTTGAGCCCGAGTGGGAGGGCTATGTCACTTTGGAGTTTTCCAACACCACCCCGTTGCCGGCCAAAATTTATGCGGGTGAAGGCTGTGCCCAGGTCTTGTTTTTCGAGAGCGACGAGGTCTGCGAGACCAGCTACAAAGACCGGGGCGGTAAATACCAAGGCCAAGTGGGCGTGACCCTGCCCAAGGCCTGAATTTGCCCGCTGATTCGGGGCCCTAACGCCGGGGTGAGACAATGTGCCATCCATGAGTTCTTTTTCAAACCTTCAGCTGGCCCCCGAGCTGGCACGCGCCGTGGCCGAAATGGGCTACGAATCCATGACCCCGATCCAAGAGCAGGCCATCCCGGTGGTCTTGTCGGGTCGCGATGTGATGGGGGCCGCCCAAACGGGCACCGGCAAAACCGCCGCTTTCTCGCTGCCCCTATTGCAGCGCATGATGAAGCACGAAAACGCCTCCACCTCCCCAGCCCGCCACCCCGTGCGTGCCTTGGTGTTGTTGCCCACCCGCGAGCTGGCCGACCAAGTGGCCCAGCAGGTGGCGGCTTACGCCAAGCACACCAACTTGCGCAGCACCGTGGTGTTTGGCGGCATGGACATGAAGCCCCAAACGCTGGAATTGAAAAAAGGCGTTGAGGTGTTGGTTGCCACCCCTGGGCGGCTGCTCGATCACATCGAGGCCAAAAATGTGGTGCTCAATCAGGTGGAGTACGTGGTGCTCGACGAGGCCGACCGCATGCTCGACATCGGCTTTTTGCCCGATTTGCAGCGCATCCTGAGCTATCTGCCCAAGCAGCGCATCACCTTGCTGTTCTCGGCCACTTTTTCCCCCGAGATCAAGCGCTTGGCGTCCAGCTATTTGCAAAACCCGATCACCATTGAGGTGGCGCGGCCGAATGAAACCGCTTCCACTGTCAGCCAGCATTTCTACAGCGTGAGCGACGACGACAAGCGCCGCGCCCTGCGCCAGTTGATCAAGCAACACGCCATCACCCAGGCCTTTGTGTTTGTCAACAGCAAGCTGGGCTGTGCCCGGCTGGCCCGCACGCTGGAGCGCGATGGCCTCAACACCACGGCTTTGCACGGCGACAAAAGCCAAGACGAGCGGCTCAAAGCGCTGGATGCGTTCAAACGCGGCGACGTGGACTTGCTGATTTGCACCGACGTGGCCGCCCGGGGCCTGGACATCAAAGACGTGCCCGCGGTGTTCAACTTTGACATTCCCTACAACGCCGAAGACTATGTGCACCGCATTGGCCGCACCGGTCGCGCCGGGGCTTCTGGTCTGGCCTTGAGCTTTGTGTCGGGCAATGACAACCGCTTGGTGGTGGACATTGAAAAGCTGATTAAGAAAAAGATCGAGCTCGAAGCCATTGAGTTTGACGAAGACCGCCCGCGCGAGCGCATCAACACCGGCCGCCGCGCTTGGGGCGAAGACGATCCGCGCGATGTGCTGGACGCCCCTCGGGCCCCCAGCCTCCGCTCTGCACCCCCAGCGCGTGCGCCACGGTCTGCCCCCCGCGACCCGTTTTTTGACAAACCCTATGAGGCCCCGACCGAAGCGCCTCCTCCCGCCTGGGAGCCCGGCGAGCGACCCTCTGGCCGCATCTCGGCCAACATCAAGCCCAAGCGCAAAGTGGCAGCGCTGTTCAAAACCGAATCGTGAATGCCACCAGCCCTGCGCCTAGACGGCAGGGTTGATCTGACGGCCCACCCAGGGCCTGTTCAGCCCGTGGGGCTCAAGTCAAGGGTGCCGCTGCCTCTGGGTTGGCGACTTGCACCCGCTCACCCCAGCGTCCATCGGGGCACAGTTCCAAGGCGGTCAATACACCGCCCCACACGCAGCCCGTGTCCAAGCACGCCACGTCGCTGCGGTCCAACCAGCCCAGGGTGGACCAGTGGCCAAACGCGATGCGGTGATCGGCGCTGCGGCGCTCAGGCACATCAAACCAAGGCAGGTAGCCCGCGGGGGCGTGTCCTGCCCCCTCTTTGGTGTTGAATTCCATCAGCCCATCGGGTGTGCAAAAGCGCAAGCGGGTGAGCACATTGACAATGCAACGCCAACGCTCTATTTCGTGCAACGAGTCCTGCCATGCAGCGGGCGTGTTGCCATAAAGCTGGGGTAAAAACTCCGCCAATTGAGTTGACTGCAACACCGCTTGCACCTCTCCGGCCAGCGCCAAGGTTTTATCGGCGTCCCAAGCCGGTAGCACGCCCGCATGCACCATCAGGCAGCCGTGTTGGCGCAAGGCCAGGGGTTGCTGGCGCAACCACTCCAACAGCGCAGCGCTGTCAGGGGCTTGTAACAAATCGGTCAAGGTGTCGCTGCGGTGGGGCGGGCGCACGCCGTTGGCCACGGCCAGAGTGTGCAAGTCGTGGTTGCCCAGCACACATTGCGCCGAGCCTTGCAAGGCCATCATGCGGCGCAGCACCGCCGCCGAGGATGGCCCACGGTTGACCAAATCCCCGAGCAGCACCAACTGGTCGCGGCTGGGTGAAAAACCAATGCGTTCCAGCAATTGGGACAAGGCTGCGTCGCAGCCTTGAACATCGCCGATCAGGTAAAGTGCCATGCATGCCATTGTCTACCCTTAGCCACCCATGCCATTGAACCGCGGGTCCAAATGGAACTGTTGCTGATCATTGGCTTGACCCTCCTCAACGGGGGCTTTGCCATGGCCGAAATGGCCTTGTCTTCCAGCCGCAAAGCGCGCTTGTTGGCCTTGGAGGAGGCGGGTGCCGCAGGGGCTCGGGCTGCTTTGGATTTGATGGAGCAACCCACGCAGTTTTTATCCACCGTCCAAATTGGTATCACCTCCATCGGGGTGCTCAACGGCATCGTGGGTGAAGCCGCTTTCAGTCAAGGTTTGGGGCAATCGCTGATCGCTTGGGGCTGGAGCCCGTGGGCCGCTGCTTGGGTGGCCACAGCGGTGGTGGTCACGGTGATCACCATCACCACCATCATCTTTGGCGAGTTGGTGCCCAAGCGCATTGCCCAGCTGCACCCCGAGACCGTGGCACGCTGGTGCGCCCCGGTGATGTTGGCCTTGGCGCGTGTGGCCCGGCCCATGGTGTTTTTATTGTCGGCTGCCACCGCCGGCGTGCTCACCTTGTTGCGCATCGACACCCGTGGTGGCCCCAGTGTGACCGAGGAAGAAATCACCGCCAGCTTGGACCAAGGGGTGGACGCCGGGCTGATCGAGTTGCATGAGCACCAAATGGTGAAAAACGTGTTTCACTTGGACGAGCGCAGCCTGACCTCGATGATGGTGCCGCGCGCCGATATCGAGTGGTTGGATGCGCGCACCACTGTCGAGGAGGCATTGGCCCAAGTGGGCCAAGGAGGAGCCCATTCTTGGTACCCGGTGTGCCGTGATGGCTTGGATCACGTGTTGGGTGCAGTCAGTGTGGGACAGCTGCTCGCCCCGGCCTTGGACCGCCAAACCCCGATGGAAACCCTGGCCCAGCCAGTGCCCTTTGTGCCCGAAACCCTCACCGGACTGGACCTGCTGTCCCAGTTTCGCCGCCCTGCGGTGGGTGACTCCGCAAGCCCCCTTTGGCGCGACCACAGCCGGGGCCGACTCACCTTGGTGGTGGACGAATATGGCGTGGTGCAGGGCATGATGACCCCGCGCGATGTGCTCGAAGCCATCACCGGTGAGTTGTTGCAAACTTCTTCCCCAGAGGAGACCTGGGCTACCCCGCGGGGCGACGGCAGCTGGTTGCTGGATGGCCTGATGCCCATCAGCGAGCTCAAGGCGCGTCTGGATCTCACCGATTTGCCCCACGCAGACAAGGGGCGCTACAACACCGTGGCCGGCTTGGTGTTGGTGCTGGCTGGCCGTTTGCCCCGCACGGGTGAACGGTTCGAAGGGGTGCAGTGGTCCTTCGAGGTGGTTGACATGGACGGGCGGCGCATTGACAAGGTGCTGGCCAAACCCCTGCCCGATCCAGACAACACAGGGTAAGCACTGGTTCTGGCTGGCTTGATAAATTTGACAATGCAGGGTTATTTAAGTTTTACCGAACTTTGCGACCAGCCCATATGCCCGTGCCCCACGACACTGAACAAGCACCCATGGATGGGGTGGATGGTGCACGCCTGAAGCAACTGCGCGAGGCGGCCGGTTGGGACGCCAAAGTGCTGGCCATCCGGGTCAGTTTGTCCAAGGAACAGGTCGAGCAAATCGAAAATGGTGGCAATGGTTTGTTCTACAACGTGTCCATCAAACGCGCCTGTGCCCGTAAGTTGGCCCTGGCCCTGGGGGCCGACCCGCACAGCGTGATCACACCCTTGGCGACCGACCTCCCATTGCCCCCCATCATGCCCGCCGCAGAGGGCGTGTCGAATTGGCAAACCCCTGAGTTTGAAGTCATGCGCCCCGATCGCTTGAACGGGCCTCTGACCGCCATGTGGGTGTGTGCTGGCTTGGCGCTGACCGTGATGGTCTTGGGTGTCACCCTGGGCCGTTGGGGCGATGGTGCAGCACCCCCATGGAACCAGTGGCGCGCGGGATGGGAAGGCTGGCAACAAAGGGCTTGGGGCCTGATCAGCGCCACCGCACCAGCCCCCCAGGCACAAAGTCAGCCGCCAGCAGCGCCAACAGCCGTGTTGCCGCCCGAGCCCCAGGGCAGCCCAGAGCCGCCGCACCAAGCCTTGACATTGGCCAACACGCCGGTCAACGACCCGGGCTTGGCCTGTCCACAGCCCAGCGCTGACAGCCCAGTGGTGCAACCGCTCAAAGCCTTCAAGGCCGGTCAGATGGTTTTTGTGCAGGCCGTGGGGGACGCGCATTTGTGTTTGCGTGACCACAGCGGCCAGGTGTGGTCGGTCAATTTCAAGGCCGGTCAGGAGCGCAGTTTTCAGGGTGCGCCGCCGTGGACTGTGCAGTCACCCAGCTTGGCCCAATTCAATGTGTTTTTCCAGGGCTGGAAACTGCGCTTGCCCACCGACACCACCCAGAGTGTGCAGATCGTCGAGTTGCAGCGCTGAACCGTTGAGCCGCAGCCGTTGCCTTGATCCGCGCGGGCTTTGCACAGCGCCAGGGGTCGGCGCACAGGAAGGCCGACCCATGGGCCTTCTTCCTGTCTGGGAGACAATTCGCGCATGTCAAACCCATCACCTTCATCCATGGATACCCCCCCACCTGCATCTGGCCCTTTGGCGGGCATCAAGGTGGTGGAACTCGGCCAACTGATCGCCGGGCCTTTCGCAGCCAAAACCTTGGCCGACTTTGGTGCCGACGTCATCAAGATCGAGCCCCCCGGGGTGGGCGACCCCTTGCGCAAATGGCGTTTGCTCAAAGACGGCACCTCGGTGTGGTGGCAGGTGCAGTCGCGCAACAAGCGGTCTTTGGCCTTGAATTTGCGCGATACCCAAGCCCAAGAGATCGTGCGCCAACTCGCCACGGATGCCGATGTGTTGATCGAAAACTTTCGCCCTGGTGCCATGGAGGCGTGGGGCTTGGGCCCTGAGGTGCTGCAAGCCCTCAACCCCCGGTTGATTGTGTTGCGCATCAGTGGCTATGGCCAGACCGGGCCGTGGCGCGACAAGCCCGGTTTTGGGGTGGTGGCTGAAGCCATGGGCGGCTTGCGCCACCTGACGGCAGAGCCCGGGCGCGTGCCGGTGCGGGTGGGGGTGAGCATTGGCGACACCCTGGCATCGCTGCATGGGGTGATTGGTGTGTTGATGGCTTTGCACGAGCGCCACCGCAGTGGCCTGGGTCAGGTGATCGACATGGCTTTGTACGAAGCGGTGTTCAATTGCATGGAAAGTTTGCTGCCCGAACACAGCGCGTTTGGTGCGGTGCGCGAGCCCGGTGGCAGCGCATTGCCCGGCATTGCGCCCACCAATGCCTATCGCTGCAACGACGGCGGATACGCCCTGGTGGCGGGCAACGGAGACAGCATCTTCAAGCGCCTGATGCATGCCATTGGGCGCGATGATTTGGGCCAGGACCCGGCCTTGGGTGACAACACCGGGCGTGTGAAGCGGGTCGCGGAAATTGACGCGGCCATCGAAGCCTATACCTTGCAGCACTCGGTCGATGAGGTGCTGGCCATGCTGGAGCAGGCCGAAGTGCCGGGCGGGCGTATTTACACCATCGCCGATATCGCCCACGACGCGCATTACCAGGCCCGGGGCATGATTGAAAAAATCACCATGCCCGATGGCAGCCATTTGAGCGTGCCCGGTGTGGTGCCCAAGCTCTCGCGCACCCCTGGGGGCTTGCGCAGCCTGGCCCCGGCGCTGGGGCAAGACACCGATGCGGTGCTCACCGAGATGGGTTTGACCCCGGCCCAAATCCAAACCCTGCGCGCGCGCGGGGTGGTGGCCTGATGGAGCTGCAAGACCTGTTGTACAGCCAAGGTTTTGGCACCCGCCGGGTGTGTGTGGGCTTGGTGCAAAAAGGCTGGGTGCGGGTGCAAACCGGTGGGCAGTGGCACACCTGCGAAGACCCTTGGTTCGAGGTTCATGCCAGCCCAGATTGGCCGTTTGAAGTGCAAGGCCAAGCCTGGGTTTACCGCGAACGTGCCCACCTGATGTTGCACAAACCGGCAGGCACCGAGTGCTCGCGCAAGCCCTCGGCCTGGCCCAGCATTTACACCTTGTTGCCCGCGCCCTTGCGCCAGCGGCCGCAAAAAGGCGCGGTCGATGGGGTGCAAGCGGTGGGCCGCTTGGACCAAGACACCACGGGTTTGCTGCTGCTCAGCGATGACGGCCAGTTCATCCACCGCATGGCTTCGCCGCGCCACCACGTGCCCAAGGTGTACCAGGTGCACACGGTGGACGAGGTCACCGCGGTGCAAATGGACAAGCTGTTGGCCGGTGTGGTGCTCGACGACGACCCCCAGCCGGTGCGCGCGGCGGCCTGCCAAGCCCTGGGCAGCCACCATGTGGCCTTGACCCTGACCGAGGGCAAATACCACCAGGTCAAGCGCATGCTGGCTGCGGTGGGCAACCGCGTGCAGGCCTTGCACCGATCATCCATGGGCGAGTTGCATTTGCCCGCAGATTTGTTGCCCGGTCAGTGGCGCTGGCTCACAAACAGCGATTTGCGTGCGCTGGGCTACACGCCCTGATTCGGCACTGTGGGTGCGCAGCACGCCAAAAAATCCACCACCGCATCCAGCGCCTGGGCGGGCTGATCGCGGTGCGGCGTGTGGCCGCAGTCCTCCAGCACCACACGCTGAATGCGGCCTTGGGGTTGGATGTCGTTGATTTGTTGCAAGCTGCCATAGGCGTCCTGGCGGCCTTGCAGGGCCAAAACCGGGTCCGCGATGCTGTGGCAGGTGGCGCGGATGTCAAAGGGGCGAAAAGCAGGCGACAACCAGATGTCATTCCATTGCCAAAAGGCGGTGTCCACATCGGCATGGAAAGGCGCCAAGCGCTGGCGCAAATTGCTTTCCACGTAAGCGGTTTTGGCCAATTGGATGGCGGCGATGGACAGGTCCTCCACGATGACGTGAGGAGCCATGGCGATGCAAGCCTGCAACGGATATCGACTGGCATACAGCAGGGCAATGCTGCCGCCATCGGAATGCCCCAGCAACACCGGTTTTTGAATGCCGGCTTGGGCCAAAAATTCGGGCAATACCTGCCAGGCTTCATGCTGCAAATAATCGGGCCTGAGCGCGTTGCTGCCGCGCACATCGGGCACGCTGTCGGATTGGCCATACCCTCGGCGTGAATACACCCAGCCCGAGCGGCCCGTGGCTTGGCAAACGGCCAGCGGCCAGTCTACGCCACGCTGTGTCCACATGGCCACTGAGCCCAGACCTTCGTGCAAAAAGACCAGTGGTGCCAGCGCGGGGTTGGTGTCGGGCAGGGCAATGTGCCTGACCTCTAAGGCGACGCCATGGCAAATGATGTGTTGCATGTGGATATATTAGCCGCGCGGGCCATTCAACCCCGTGCCATCGTTACACTTGCCACATGGAATCAAACAGGTGGCTCCTTGGGCCTTGGGTTGTCAATATGCTCGCGTTTATTCGCCCAGGCTTGGCATGTTTATGTTGGTTTTGGGCGGTTTCGGTCGGCGCGCAAACCCACCCAATTTTTGTGCTCAACTCCTTGGACGCCAGCGTCAGCGTCATTGACCCCAAGACGTGGAAAGTCACACGCCAAATCCCCACCGGCAAGCAACCCCACCACCTCTACCTCACCCCAGATGAAAAGTCGGTGATTGTGGCCAATGCGGGTGGCGATTCGCTCAGCTTTATCGATCCCAAAACCGCTCAGGTGCAGCGGGTCGTGCGCGGCACCATTGACCCCTATCACCTGCGGTTTTCGCCCGACATGAAGTGGTTCATCACCGTGGCCAACCGGCTCGACCACATCGACATTTACCGCTGGGATGGCCAAAATCCGCAACTGGTCAAACGCATTCCTTCGGGCAAAACGCCCAGCCATTTGTGGATCGACACCCAAAGCACCACCGCTTACGCCAGCATGCAAGACAGCGATGAGTTGGTGGCGGTGGACTTGGCCACACAAGCCATCAAATGGCGCGTCAAAACCGGCTCTCTGCCTGCCGATGTGTTTGGCACCCGGGACGACAGCACCTTGTTGGTGGCCTTGACCGGCGGCAAAGAGGTGCAGGTGTTTGACTTGCGTGCCAACCCGGCCAAATTGGTTCGCACCATTGCCACGGGCGAGGGGGCACACGCCTTTCGCTCTGCCGGAGATGGCCGCCATGTGTTTGTCAGCAACCGGGTGGCCAACACCATCAGCAAAATCGATTTGCAAACCTTTGCGGTGGTGGCACAGCTCAAGGCCCCGGGTGGACCCGATTGCATGGAACTCAGCGCCGATGGGCGTTGGCTGATGGTGTCGTCGCGCTGGATCAAAAAAGTGAGCGTCATCGACACCCAAAACGGCGCCTTGGTGCGCCAAATCAAAGTGGGCAAATCTCCGCATGGTATTTGGACCTTGGATCACGCGCCGCGCCTGTGAGCCTTTCATGCGCCAGGGGCTGAACCGGCTGTGGCTGGCACTGGGCTTGTCACTGTGCATGGGCCACGCGCTGCCCCAATCCGGACCAGCCATCAGCCATGCAGCGCTGGTGGTGGTGCAAGTGGGCCAGGCCGCGCAAACCCCTGCTAAACCCACCAGCGTCAGCGAGCCTCTGCCGGCGGGCACAGCTTCTTGTGCGCGCCCGCTCTACCTGACCTTTGACACCGGCCACATGGGTGTGGCCGACCTGATCGCCGATGTGTTGCGCCGCCAACAGGTGAAGGTGACTTTTTTTGCCGCCCATGAAACCACCCAAGTGGGCGATGGCAGCTTGGGCGAGCACTGGGCACCGTGGTGGCGCGAGCGCGCTGCCGAGGGCCATGCGTTTGCCTCTCACACGCATGACCACGTGTACTGGAAGTCTGATTTGCCAGGCGGGCGCTTTCGCATGCGCGCCAGCGCGGGGCCGGACAAAAACAAAACCCAAAATTGGGATGGCGCTCAGTACTGCCAAGAAATCACCCGTGCCCGCGACCGCTTGCAGACCGTCACGGGGAGAACCCCTTTGCCCTTGTTTCGCGCGCCGGGGGGCAAGACTTCCCCGGCCCTGTTGAGCGCCGCCCGCGCCTGTGGCTTTGCCCACGTGGGTTGGGCACCAGCGGGTTTTTTGGGCGACGAATTGTCCAGCCAGACCCACCCCAATGCCCAACTGTTGCAAACCGCTTTGGCGAACATTCGCTCTGGCGATATCTTGATGGCCCACCTGGGTATTTGGTCACGCCAAGATCCATGGGCACCCGCCGTTTTGGAGCCGTTGATTGTGGGACTGAAGCAAAAAGGTTTTTGCTTTGCCACCTTGCGCGAGCACCCGCAATTTGCAACCCATGTGCGCCAAGCCTCGGACGACCGCGCATCCACCGCACTGGCCCGCGCCAGCGGTGCGCCGTGAGGCCCAACCATGGACGCCCTGATCGACCTGTTTGCTGCGGCCCAATCGCTGCTGTTTGAAACGCTGGTTCAACCCTTGGTTTTTGCGCTGGGCCAGGGTCAGTGGATGGAGGTGGCCTTTGAGGGTACGGGTTGGCTGCTGGTGGGTTTGTTGCAACTGGTGGTGATGCTGCTGGTCATCCAGCCCCTGGAGTGGTGGCGACCCGTTGAGCCTTTAACCGACCACCGCGCCGTGCGCAGCGATGTGATTTACACCTTGATCCATCGCTTGGGCGTGTTTCGCTTGGCCCTGTTTTTCACCTTGGACCCGCTGGCCGATGCGCTGTTTGGCACTTTGCGCTCAGTGGGTTGGAGCGGCATTCACTTGGACGATCTGTGGCCCGGCGTCACCGATGTGGCGGCTGTGGCATTTGTCATGTACCTGGTGTTGTTTGATGCCCTCAATTACGCCATTCACCGCGCCCAACACCAATGGGGATGGTGGTGGGCTTTGCACGCTGTGCACCATTCCCAGCGCCACATGACCCAGTGGACCGATCAGCGCAACCACTTTTTGGACGACGTGCTGGTGGCGGTGATCTGGGTGGTGGTGGCGCAGGCCGTGGGCATGCCACCCGGGCAATTTGTGGCGGTGGTGGCGCTGACCCAGTTGTTGGAAAACTTTCAACATGCCAATCTGCGCATGTCCTTTGGCGCTTGGGGTGAGCGCTGCTTGATCAGCCCGCGCTTTCACCGCTGGCACCACAGCGTGGGATGGGGCCATGAAAGCCCGCGCGCAGCAAATGACCCCGTGGGGCCCATGCCTTTGGGAGGGCACAACTTTGGCGTGTTGTTGCCCTGGTGGGACGACCTGCTGGGCACCGCTTTGCGCCGCGACCACGACCCGGCCACGGGCATCCGCGATCAACTCGAACATGGGCGCGATTACGGCCAAGGCGTTTGGGCGCAGCAAACATTGGGCTTGAGGCGGCTGTGGGAGGCCTTGCAGCAACGCCCTTGACCGCTTGCGCCACGCGCGAGCTGGGTCAGTTGGCGTAGGATGCGCGCCATGATTGCTGCACCCACCCCAACTCCCCATGCCCTGGACACCTTGAAAGGCTTTGGCCTGATCATCGTGGGCGACGAAATTTTGTCCGGCAAGCGCGCCGACAAACACCTGACCAAAGTGATTGAACTGCTCTCCGCACGGGGCTTGGGCCTGGAGATGGCCGAGTACGTGGGCGACGATCCGGCACGCATCACCGACAGTTTGCGCCGCTCTTTCAACAGCGGCATGGTGGTGTTTTCTTGCGGCGGCATTGGCGCCACCCCCGATGACCACACCCGCCAATGCGCTGGCCAAGCCTTGGGCCTGCCCTTGGCCTTGCAGCCCCAGGCCAAGGGCTTTATTTTGGAGCGCATCCGCGACCAAGCGGCCGAGCAAGGCGTGCCTTATGAGCCCGATCGCCCCGAACACCTGCACCGCTTGAACATGGCCATGTTTCCGCAAGGCGCAGAGGTCATCCCGAACCCGTACAACAAGATCGCTGGTTTCACCTGCCACGGCCCGCGCAGCCCAGTGCACTTTGTGCCCGGTTTTCCGGTGATGGCTTGGCCCATGATCGAATGGGTGCTCGACACCCACTATGCCCCGTGGTTCCATGCGGCCGAAAAAATCGAAAAATCCATCGTCATCTATGGCGGCATGGAGGCCACCCTCACGCCGCTGATGCAGTCCATCGAGGCGCGGTTTGACGGTGCCAAGGTGTTCAGCCTCCCCAGCGTCGACCACCCGGTGCATGGGCGCCATGTCGAACTGGGCGTCAAAGGCTTGGTCGATGTGGTTGAACAAGCCTACCCAGCCATGTTGGAGGGGCTGAAAGCCTTCGATTTTCAGTTTGGCCCCGAAATGGTGCGAAAATAAGCCGTGCACCAACTTGGGTCAAACGCAATTGCACCTTAAAAGTGCATCGAAAAAGCTTTTTGAGCTGGATGTTTCCCAAATCCCCGCAAGCGGGTCTATAAATTAACAAACTCAAGGCAAAATTAACATTTCTGCTTCAAGCCAGACTGCGCCGAGATGGCACAGTTTCTGCATAAGGCTTTGTAACTATTTTTCAACCACCAACCTACTGGAGAAATTGATGGCCAAGACCGTCGCTGATGTGCTCAAAATGGTGAAAGAACACGATATCAAGTTCGTGGATTTTCGCTTTACCGATACCCGTGGCAAAGAACAGCATGTGAGCGTGCCCATTTCCCACTTTGACGAAGGCAAGTTCACCGACGGACATGCATTTGACGGTTCCTCCATCGCCGGCTGGAAAGGCATTGAAGCCTCGGACATGTTGCTCATGCCCGACCCCAACACCGCCAACATCGATCCGTTCTTCGAGGAGACCACCCTGATTTTGTCCTGCGACGTGCTCGAGCCCGGTGACGGCAAGGCCTATGACCGCGACCCCCGCTCGATCGCCAAGCGCGCCGAAGCCTATTTGAAGGCTTCTGGTTTGGGCGACACCGCCTACTTCGGACCAGAACCCGAATTCTTCATCTTTGACGATGTGCGCTGGGGTGCCGATATGTCGGGCTCTTTCGTTCACGTGGACGAGTACGAAGCCCCTTGGAACACGGGTAAAAAAATGGATGGCGGCAACCGCGGCCACCGCCCCACGGTCAAAGGTGGCTACTTTCCCGTGCCGCCCGTGGACAGCACGCAAGACCTGCGCGCTGAAATTTCCTTGGTGCTCGAGTCCCTGGGCATCCCGGTTGAGGTGTTCCACCACGAAGTCGCTGGCGCCGGTCAAAACGAAATCGGCACCAAGTTCAGCACCTTGGTCGAGCGCGCTGACTGGACCCAAACCCTGAAATATGTGGTGTGGAACGTGGCCAATTCCTACGGCAAAACCGCCACCTTCATGCCCAAGCCCCTGGTGGGCGACAACGGCTCGGGCATGCACGTGCACCAGTCGGTGTGGAAAGACGGCAAAAACCTATTCGCTGGCAAGGGCTACGCGGGTCTGTCTGACTTTGCGCTGTACTACATCGGCGGCATCATCAAGCACGCCCGTGCTTTGAACGCCATCACCAACCCCACCACCAACAGCTACAAGCGTTTGGTGCCCGGCTTTGAAGCCCCGGTGAAGTTGGCCTATTCCAGCCGCAACCGCTCTGCTTCGATCCGCATTCCCCACGTGGCGTCCGACAAGGGCCGTCGCATTGAGGCGCGTTTCCCCGATCCCATGGCCAACCCCTACCTGTGCTTCAGCGCTTTGCTGATGGCCGGTTTGGACGGTGTGGAAAACAAAATCCACCCCGGCGAGGCCGCCACCAAGGACCTGTACCACCTGCCCCCCGAGGAGGACGCATTGGTCCCCACCGTGTGCCACAGCCTGGATCAGGCCTTGGAATACTTGGACAAAGACCGTGCTTTCCTGACCAAAGGTGGCGTGTTCACCGACAGCATGTTGGATGCCTACATTGAACTCAAGATGCAAGAAGTCACGCGTTTCCGCATGACCACGCACCCGATCGAGTTCGATATGTATTACTCTCTCTGATCTGGGCAGCGCTCACGCACAAGGGACGGCGCTGCCGTCCCTTGTCGTTTGCCAGCACATGAACCTTATTTGGCCCCATCCTTTAACCCTTTCCCCCATCGGCTTGGGGGTGGGACGCGCTGTGCTGCTGGCTGCCTTGTGGCTCAGTGCGACAGGTCTGGCGCAGACACCCGCCGAGATTTACCGCTGCGGCAATGCCTACACCAATCAACCGGTGGCCGGCGCGGACTGTGCTCGCATGGGCGCCACGCCAGTCACCGTGATCGAGGGCACGCGGGTGCATGCCACCCCTGGCGCACCTGTTTCTCCTGCAACCACCGGTGCAGTCAGCAACCCACGCGCCGCAGCTGTGTCGGATGTGGCACCGAATACCAAGGTGGACGCACAAGCGCAACGAGAGCGTGACCAACAAGCGCGCCAAATCTTGGAGGCCGAATTGGCCAAAGCCATCGCTGCCCAAGCCGAAATCGCCCGCTTGTGGAACAACGGCGAGCCGCACAAGCAAGGTGACGAATTCAAAAACCCAGCCAGGTACCAGGAGCGGGTGGCGCAGATGCGAATGGCCTTGATGCGATCTGAATCAGACATCGCGGGCTTGCGCCGCGAGATTGCCCGCTTGGGCGCAGCGGCGGTCAAACCATGAGCCCAAATCCGCCACCGTCTTTGCCCTTGGCCCAGCGCTACCAGGCCTTTGACATGCTGGCCACCTTGGTTGCCGTGGTCGACAGCCAAGCGCGGGTGTGCTTTGCCAATGCGGCCCTGGAAGACATGCTGGGTGTGTCGCGCCGCGCCTTGCAAGGCGCGAGTTTGCTGGACTTTTTGAGCGAGGCAGACACTCTGTCCCAGGCCCTGGCCGATGCCGACAAGTACCGCTTTTCAGCCCTGCGCTACGACGCCCGTTTGCTGCGCGCCAACCAAGAAACCACCCCAGTGCATGTGATTGTGGCGCCCGGCGAGCAAGTCGACGAGGTGTTGATCGAGTTGTTGCCCCAAGAGCAGCAAGCGCGCCAAGACCGCGAAGAACGCATGGTCAGCCAAGCCCAGGCCAACAAAGAGTTGATCCGCAACCTGGCCCATGAAATCAAAAATCCTTTGGGCGGCATCCGTGGCGCTGCGCAATTGTTGGAAATGGACATCCAGTCGCGAGAGCTGACCGAGTACACCCAGGTCATCGTGCGCGAGGCCGACCGATTGCAGACCCTGGTTGACCGCTTGCTCGCACCGCACCGGCGGCCCCATGTGGTGACCGACGTGAATATCCATGAGGTCTGCGAGCGGGTGCGCTCGCTGATCTTGGCCGAGTTTCCGCGTGGCTTGCGGGTGCAACGCGACTACGACACCTCTTTGCCCGAATTCCGGGGGGACTTTGAGCAGCTGATCCAGGCTGTGCTCAACATTGCCCACAACGCTGCTTTGGCACTGGCAGAGCGGATTCAGCAAGGAGATGCCCAAATCACCCTGCGCACCCGGGTGGCGCGCCAAATCACGGTGAGCAAGCAGCGCTTTCGGTTGGCATTGGAATTGCATGTCATTGACAACGGACCTGGAGTCCCGGAGAGTTTGAAAGACAGGTTGTTTTCGCCTTTGGTGTCGGGCCGCGATGGTGGCTCGGGTTTGGGTCTGAATTTGGCCCAAACATTTGTGCAGCAGCACCAAGGGTTGATCGAGTGCGAAAGCGTGCCCGGTTGGACCGAATTCAAAATCGTGATTCCATTGCCCTGAAGATGTGTGCAAACAGTGCTCATGCACTGACCGACTTGAGGTGAAGCGTTGATATGAAACCGATTTGGATCGTGGACGATGACCAGTCCATTCGCTTTGTCTTGGAGCGGGCTTTGCTGCGCGAGGACATGCCCACGCGCAGCTTCTCCAGCCCACGTGAAGTGCTGCAAGCCCTGGAGTCGGGAGACGTGGAGCAGCAGCCCCAGGTGTTGGTCAGCGACATCCGCATGCCGGGTGGGTCGGGCCTGGATTTGCTCACGCGCATCAAAACCTTGATGCCGGGTTTGCCGGTCATCATCATGACCGCGTTTTCTGACCTCGACAGTGCGGTTTCGGCCTTTCAAGGCGGGGCTTTTGAATACCTGCCCAAACCTTTTGACCTGCCCAAAGCGGTGGAGTTGATTCGGCGTGCGGTGGAAGAAAGCCAGCACGAGCAAGTGGGCACGATTGGTGCCGCTGCTGCGCCTGAAATGCTGGGCCAAGCCCCAGCCATGCAAGATGTGTTTCGCGCCATTGGTCGCTTGAGCCAAAGCCATGTGACCGTGATGATCACTGGCGAGTCGGGCAGCGGCAAAGAGCTGGTGGCCCAGGCCTTGCACCGCCACTCACCGCGCGCCCAAGGGCCATTTGTGGCGATCAATACTGCGGCCATTCCCAAAGACTTGCTCGAGAGCGAGTTGTTTGGCCACGAACGCGGTGCCTTTACCGGCGCACAAAGCATGCGCCGCGGCCGCTTTGAGCAAGCCGAAGGCGGCACCTTGTTCCTGGACGAGATCGGTGACATGCCGTTTGATTTGCAAACCCGCTTGTTGCGGGTGCTCAGCGACGGCAGTTTTTACCGGGTTGGGGGGCACAGCGCCATCAAGGCCAATGTGCGCGTCATCGCCGCCACCCACCAAGACCTGGAGTTGCGCGTCAAAGATGGCGCCTTCCGTGAAGACTTGTTCCACCGCTTGAACGTCATTCGCCTGCGCTTGCCCGCATTGCGCGAACGGATGGAAGACATCCCTGTGTTGACGCGCCACTTTTTGCAGCAAAGCGCACAGCAGTTGGGTGTGGAGCCCAAACGCATCTCGGACGCGGCTCAGGCCTGTTTGACGGCATTCCAATTCCCGGGGAATGTGCGGCAACTCGAGAACATCTGCCACTGGCTGACGGTGATGGCCCCCGCCCAAGTCATTGAGCCCAAAGACCTGCCCCCCGAAGTGGTGCACAGCACGAACCAAGATGGCGCATCGGCACCGTCCAGGGGGTCAACGCTGGCCAACCCCATGCCTGCGGAGATGCTGCGCACCAACGGTGTGGACAGCATGACCTCGGACCCCCACCCGTCAGGGGCTTTGAATGGGTATGGCGATATCGTTCACAGCGCGCCCACGGCTTCGCCGCCTTTGGTGGCCAACACGCCCACCCGTGCCGGTGTGCTCAACATGCCCGGTGCCGATTGGGAGTTGGGCCTGGAGGCCGAGGCCATGGACTTGTTGTTGTCGGGCCGCACCGATGTGTGGGACGCGTTGACCCGGCGTTTTGAGTCCAAGCTCATCATGGCGGCCCTGGCCAACACCCGTGGCAGGCGCATCGAAGCGGCGGTCAAGCTGGGCATTGGGCGCAACACCATCACCCGCAAAATCCAAGAGCTCGGCTTGGACGACTGACGTTTTTTGCGTGGCCTGCCCTCAGGCTGGTGGCAGGGCGATATCGACCACCACCGGCGTGTGGTCACTGGGGCGCTCGTTTTTGCGCGGCGCTTTGTCGATGGTGCACGCCGTGAGCTGATCTTTCAGCGCTGGCGAGACCAAGATGTGGTCGATGCGCAGGCCCCGGTTGCGCCGAAAGCCAAACTCGCGGTAGTCCCACCACGAATAGCTTTTCTCGGGCTGATCAAACTGGCGAAACGCATCCACCAACCCCAAGTCCAACAGATTCTTGAAATGGGCGCGTTCGGCATCGGTGCAGTGAATGGTGCCGGCCAAGCCCACTGGATCCCACACATCGCGGTCGTCCCAGGTGATGTTGTAGTCGCCCATCAGCACCAACTGGGGGTGGGTTTGCAAGCTGGTCAGCACGTACTGGTGCAAGGCCTCGAGCCAGCGCATTTTGTACACAAACTTATCGCTGTCTGGGGCTTGACCATTCGGAAAGTAAGCACCAATCACCCGCACGCCCAAGACCGTGGCGCTGATGACCCGCGCCATGTCGTCTTCAAAACCGGGAATGTTGTGCACCACATCTTGCAGGGGGTGGCGGCTGATCAGGGCCACGCCGTTGTACGTTTTTTGGCCAAAGTACGCAACCTGGTGACCGCTGGCTTCTATGTCGGCACGTGGAAATTTGTCGTCGGTCAGCTTGGTCTCTTGCAGGGCCAGCACATCCACGGGCGCGTCGGTTGCCTGGGTCTGTAGCCAATCGAGCACCTGGGGCAGGCGCACATTCAGGGAGTTGACGTTCCAGGTCGCAAGTTTCATAGGGAGGGCTTCAAAGTAGGGGTAAAGCGGTAAAGCTTGTGCATGATAGATAAAGATTGGCGCAGCGCGGTCGATGCATCAGGCATCCTTTAATATGTCAATAAATGTGATCATTTGAAAATTTATATGACCGAAGCCAATCCCTACCTCATCGACCGGCTGTTGGCGGTGCAAGACCAAGTCTTGAACGCCTACGCCCAACTCGATTCCAAAGACCCGGCGCATTCAGCGGCGTTGCGAAACTTGTTGGTCGAGCAGTTTTTGCGGCCCTTGTTTTCCGCCCACCGGCGCTTCACCTCTGGGCGCATCACCGACGCCACGGCCGTGTTGACCGAGCAGTTGGACCTCATCATTGAGCACGGTTTCATGCCCAGCTTCCCCTTGCACGATGGCAAAAGCCGCTTGGTGTTGGCCGAGGCGGTGGCGCTGGTGATTGATGTCGCTGATCACCCGGGGGAAGACGATGCGAGCTTGCGGGAGGTGTGCTCCCACATCAAACAATTGAGTCGCGATATCAAGCCCACGATCAAATACCAGGGCGCACCGTCTGACCGGGTGCCAGTGATGGCGGTTTTTTTCCAAGGCCCCGAAGAGTTGGAAGACCTGCAGCGCTGGTGGATGGCCATCCCAGAAACAGAGCGCCCGGACGCGGTGTGTGTGTTGTCATCGGGCTGCTTTTTGGGCTTTGGCCTCGAGGCTGATGGCGCGCTGGGCCTGTATTCGGTGTGTTTGACCATCAACCACATGCTCACCTTGCTCAACTTTGCAGCCCCAGATTTGGCCGTCTACGCCGGATCGTAAAAACCGCTTGTTGGACAGGCCAGCTGGGGCATGCCCAGTGCGGCTCAACTTTCCGTTTTTGGTGCCGATACATTGGTTACGATGCCTGGCTATGGTGGGCTGTGTTCCCTTGTGGAGGTGTTGGATGAGGTTTTTGTTGTTGGTATGGATCCTGTGCTGGGCACTGCCAGCCACGGCGGCTTGGGAGGAGGTCGACGAGACCCAAACCGCCGTGGTCTACATCGACCGCGAAAAAATCTATACCGAGGGGGCCAACCCCAAGGTGCTGCAGTTGATCGACATGAAGAAGAAAAACAAGCTGGGGGCGCAATCGCGCCGCTTGCTGGTGGAGTACGAGTGCAAGCTCAAAAAGCGCCGCACTTTGGCTTTTTCTTCGTTTTCAGAGCCCATGGCCGAAGGCCAAATGGTGTTTAGAAACTCGGTCAGCGGCAACTGGTACCCCATCCAATCAGACTCTGTGGCCGAGGCGGTGTTCAAAATTGTGTGTCACAAGTGATGTTCAGGCTTTGAGCCGGGCCACCACCCAGGCGCACGCAACCAGGGGATTGCCGTGAAGTTTTCCGATATCTGGGCTTATTGCCAAACCAACTGGGCTTTTGCCGTTCTGGCTTTGCTCATGTCACCCGTTCTGATCGGCATGTATGTGTTGCACCTGATGGCCAGCTTGGTGGCGCCCATCGCCGAGGTGTATGTGAAGAACGAAAAACAAAAGTATTTGCGCAAGGCGC